>Ga0074193_1000960_pt1 | contig 40952 bp, 27 predicted proteins | sample EPASupsiteHSE605_FD_64523 | JGI IMG/M metagenome (GOLD analysis project Ga0074193, IMG submission 64523) | Bioremediated contaminated groundwater from EPA Superfund site, New Mexico - Sample HSE6-05 | ecosystem: Environmental > Aquatic > Deep subsurface > Groundwater > Contaminated ...
TAGCAACTCTTCCTTCATATTCACGAGCAACGGATGATCCAATCCATCTTTCTAACAAAGGAACCATTCCTCTTAAAAAGAACACCCAAACCCTCCACATAGGCCCTCAAAAACCAACACCGGGCCCAGAACCGATAGGTCCTGTATTGAACCGACTATATATATGGGGTTTTAAGTCTTTGCATTGTCTAACTTGATGCATGAGCTTATATCTAAAGAATACTGTTAAATGACCTGCATGACTTAAAACATATTGAAATTCATTAGCCAATTCATATGAACCTATCTGTCCTAATCAATATTTCACATGGCTATCAACAAGAATCTTTAAAAATCTCTCTCAGTAAATATAATAGGCATTACCAAATCTACTTTTCCTTCTTTCTTTGGTATTCAATGTTTTAATTGGCTTGAGACCAAAATTATAATCTAGATGAAGAAATGCCAATTCTATTTGTTTCCATTAACCAATTGTCAGTTTTTCATTATCATGTTTGTAATTGAAATGTTTATTTTGGCTAAAAATGGTTGTATAAAAGATCTACCCTTTTTTTTCATTTACCATCCAAAAATGCAGAACTTTGTATGATATGATTGGTTATTCTGCATCCAAATCTTTCTAACCAGGAAAGATGGGATTTTTTTGAATAAAAATATTAAAATTTTCGGTTTACTAAAATGAAAGAAGATAGAAGCGCAGGAGCATTGAATACCTTGCAAAATGGTATTATTCCAGTGTCTGAACAAATAATAGCCCTTAAAGAAGAAACTTCTGCGATTGGAGAAAGAAATGAAGAGCTTGCTCTAAGTTTTAGGATGGTATCTGCTCACAACCAACAATTGGGGCAGACATTGAATGATTTGAATTATCAAATCTCTGAATATGAAAATAGATTAAAATTTAGGATGAAACAACAAAAAATTATTGAGAACGAAACGTTGGAGTACCAAAAAAAGGCAGATAAGATTAAAAATTCTCTACTTAAGGATCCAAAGTTTTACGAAGTGGCTAAAAAATTGCGAACGTTAAAAAAATCGAAAGAAAAAGCTCAGCACAACTTGCAAAAAATTAAAACAATACTGGGAGATCCTAATCATGATATGTTAAGTGGAGCAATGCAGCTTGTGGAGATGAGGGTACATGATCTGTATTATAAAAATGCTGAATTGCAGCAACAAATATATTTGCTACAACGACTTTTGGGTGGTAATTACAATAGTTCTGATCTCGAATCTGAGATAAAGAAAATGGAAGAGATTAATAGGATGAAAATGGAATGGATAAATATGAGATTGTCATTGAATCATAGGAAAAAATCAAATGAGAGTAATGGAACAGATGAACCCGCCGATTTTGATATGATTAAAGGAGAGAGTGTTGATTTAGGCTTGAGCATGAATCAAAATATGGATGAAACTGATCAACAAAACTCTGGTAATAGTTCTGAAGAGATGATATCTGATCAAAATAGAATGGATACTAATGAGGAAGATTCACACAATGAAAATGAAAATCCAGAAACATCTTTACTGGTTAATAAAACCAGCATAAATGATGAAAATAGACATGAAATCTTGAATAATGATAATTCTCAATTAGACAATCCTTTTGAAGAAGATAAAAATACTAATAATAACAAATCAAGTATTGATGCTATTGAAAGTTTGCTAAATTTAGTTTCAAATGGAGCTAATGGTGAGATAGCCATTGAAACCGTTGCAGATGTATCTGGTGAGAATATTATCGATTCAAATATACAGAATAGTTCGGTATTAGATAATGATGATCTCAAAAATGAATCTAATTCCGTTGATCAGGGTGAAAAATTGGTAAACGAAAACAACTCCACGAGTGAAAATGGTAAAGATGTTTTCCATAATGAAAGTAGTGGAAGTTCTTTGGGCTCCCAGAATAATGATGATAAAAATGGTATCCAAAACAATTCGACAAACGAAGATGCTCCCGAAAATCCGGATATCCAGAACAACGATGTTAAAGATGGTCTCCAAAACAATTCAACCAACGAAAGTAGTTCTGAAAATCCAGAAAACCAGAGTAATGATGATAAAAATGGTATTCAATCCAATTCGACAAACGATGGTATTCCTGAAAATCCAGAAAACCAGAGTAATGATGATAAAAATGATATTCAATCCAATTCGACAAACGATGGTATTCCTGTAAATCCAGAAAACCAGAGTAATGATGATAAAAATGATATTCAATCCAATTCGACAAACGAAAGTGTTTCTGAAAATCCAGAAAACCTGAGTAATGATGATAAAAATGGTATCCAATCCAATTCGACAAACGAAGGTATTCCTGAAAATCCAGAAAACCCGAGTAATGATGATAAAGATGGTATCCAATCCAATTCGACAAACGAAGGTATTCCTGAAAATCCAGAAAACCAGAGTAATAATGATAAAGATGGTTTCCTAAACAATTCAACAAACGAAGGTATTCCTGAAAATCCAGAAATTCAGAGTAATGATGATAAAGATGGTATCCAAAACAATTCAACAAACGAAAGTGTTTCTGAAAATCCAGAAAATCAGAATAATGATGATAAAAATGGTATCCACAACAATTCAACAAATGAAGATGCTCCCGAAAATCCAGATATCCAAAACAACGATGTTAAAGATGGTCTCCAAAACATTACGACAAATGAAAGTGTTTCTGAAAATCCAGAAATCCAGAATAATGATGATAAAAATGGTATCCAAAGCAGTGCCGCCAGTGAAGGTGTTTCTGAAAATCCAGAAATTCAGAATAATGATGATAAAGATGGTGTCCAAAACAATTCGACAAACGAGAGTAGTTATGAAAATCCAGAAAACCAGAATAATGATGATAAAAATGGTATTCAATCCAATTCGACAAACGATGGTATTCCTGAAAATCCAGAAATTCAGAGTAATGATGATAAAGATGGTTTCCTAAACAATTCAACAAACGAAGGTATTCCTGAAAATCCAGAAATTCAGAGTAATAATGATAAAGATGGTTTCCTAAACAATTCGACCAACGAAAGTAGTTCTGAAAATCCAGAAAACCAGAGTAATGATGATAAAAATGATATTCAATCCAATTCGACAAACGATGGTATTCCTGTAAATCCAGAAAACCTGAGTAATGATGATAAAAATGATATTCAATCCAATTCGACAAACGAAAGTGTTTCTGAAAATCCAGAAAACCTGAGTAATGATGATAAAAATGGTATCCAATCCAATTCGACAAACGAAGGTATTCCTGAAAATCCAGAAAACCCGAGTAATGATGATAAAGATGGTATCCAATCCAATTCGACAAACGAAGGTATTCCTGAAAATCCAGAAAACCAGAGTAATAATGATAAAGATGGTTTCCTAAACAATTCAACAAACGAAGGTATTCCTGAAAATCCAGAAATTCAGAGTAATGATGATAAAGATGGTATCCAAAACAATTCAACAAACGAAAGTGTTTCTGAAAATCCAGAAAATCAGAATAATGATGATAAAAATGGTATCCACAACAATTCAACAAATGAAGATGCTCCCGAAAATCCAGATATCCAAAACAACGATGTTAAAGATGGTCTCCAAAACATTACGACAAATGAAAGTGTTTCTGAAAATCCAGAAATCCAAAGCAATGATTCTCAAAATGATATGCAAAACCAAACAAATGAAGTTGAATCTCAGGGTATTGATATAGCAAATGAGAAAACTACAAACAAAGAGAGGAAAGGTGGTATCATTCCCAATATACACAATTCGGAGGTATCAATAGGAAATGAGAATCAACCAAAAAATAGCTGCGATGTGTTCCATGATACAGATGAACATAATAATTACACAGATATAGATATTAATCACTCATTAGAAACAGAACAAAAAATGATATTGTCTGAGGGGGGAAATACCTTACTTCAAAATTTGATAGGATCTGATGATGGAAAACCAGAGGCCAATGATAACTGTAGTACATCAGGTGAAACGAATAATAATGACAAGAGAAATCCTGATATCACAAATGAAAGAGAATCCATTCACAACAATGCAGCCTCATCTGATTCTGAAAGATTACCCGAGATGAATCATAGCAATAGTGCAATAGGAATAATAGATGGTAAAAATGGGGTATTCAATGACACAGAGATGAAACAAATGAGCACATTAGTTGATAATGATAAAAATAATGAGTCATGTGACCCCGAATTAAATACATCCACAATAGTTATCCAAAATGGTGATAGTGAAGTGATTCGCACTGAGACCTCTGATACCCCCACCAATGCATTAGGTGTAGATTTGGCGAAAGAATCCGAAAACATGAACGGAGAAAAACTGAATGGCGATAGTAATGATGGGACACAATTTTATGAATCTAATTGTAATGATAATTCTGAAACATCTATTTCGAAACAGTCATCTCTAATTGATAATGGAAGTATTCAACCAGGATTTTTGGAATTAAACGTGCTGCACTTAGTATCAGAAGAGAATTCAAACCAACTTGGTTCTAGTAATAGTATTAATGTGAATAATGATTTGCCAAAAAACACTGATATTCATCTTGTTTCGGATTTCTCGGAAACTAATATTATAGAAACATTAACAAATCGAAATGGTGATAATGCTGGAGTTGTTTCTGAATCAGATTTTGGAACTAATGACTCTTCTTTACCAATCGATGAAATTAAAAAAAATAACCAAGAGACTAAATCTGAAAGCATTGATACTAATCCTAAAAATGCTGATAATCGGCAACTAAGTGGAAATAATGATGGATTCAATGATCCGAATGAAAACCATTACAACACAGATATTGTTAGTAATACTACTAAATCATATGATCAAAATGGTTTGAAAACCGACGTGTCGGATCAGAATTATGGAATTGACCGAGAAAACCAACCTAACATGAAGGATTCAAACTCTCAGAATCAAGAAAACTCTGATTCTATCCCAAACAAATCTCATGATTGTATTTCAACAACAACGAATTCTAATGTTACTCCTTTTGACTCTTCAATAATCAATGATTTCTCCTCAAATGCTCAAGATTCTGAAAATCAGGGTTTGGTGCAAAGTTCTGATAATGCAACCCAAACAAATAGGGACCTGGTTTCAAACACTATATCCTCTGTTTCTTTATTAACCCAATTTAACAATTACTCTCAGTCTCCTATTCCGATATCCACTAAAGAAGGTGATGTTCAAATCGATGAAGAACAGTTTGATATAGAGAAGATAGTTGAAACTCTATTATCTGACAATTTGTCCACTGATCATACAACTATGGATTCTCGTAATATCCAAACACCACTTAATATAGAATCGGTTGTCATTCCAAGTCCACCCAGAATAATGGAAATTGATAATGGGCCTGGTCCCAGGAGGAAGAGAAATCATATTAAGCCTTCTTTCAATCCGGATGATCCATCAATTTCTGACCTGAAATACATCCAAACCCTTGTATCGATATCTTCAAAAGACACTCTATTTCGTAAATTATTTTCTTCGAATGTTGTCCATGATGATATGAAGCCCAAACACCGGAAATATAATATAATTACCATTAAGGAAGATGACTCACTGATCAATGACTCTAATGATTATGTGTATTCCGATGGATGTGGATCTGAATATGAAGAAGAGGAACTTTCCATTACTAATTCTAACCAAAAATCCAAAAATTCTGTGAGGATTTTCACCAAAGATGTTATTGTGCCACTTCCTGATTATGACTTTGATTATGATTATGAGTATTTTAGTGATGATGATACGAATATTAATGCGAAAGATGATGATCAAAGCGAGTTTTCTTCTTTTGGGTCTCCTCAAAAATCCAAACCGAATCAAAAGCTTGGAACATCAGACCCTGTTCACACTGTTTCAAATCCTGATATTAATAATGATATAATCGATTTTACTGAATTGGAAAATGCTGCTGATCCTTCCAGGAAAAACCCACTGGCTGAGCTTATACCCATGCTTAGGAAAGAAGCAGGTGGGGACAATGAAGATTATCTGAAAACAAAGCATGAAGAATTAATGAAATCCATCAGAGAAAAGACGAAAGAGAGTTCTAGATTAAAAGGCCAAATCAATGCATTACAAACACCCAAACCAAAGAGATCTCCCAAACCAAAACTCAAAACATCTAATACATCACTTTCAATCAGCTCTAATGAATCTAGAAACCCCCGAATCAATGATAATTCTTCAAAGAAATCTAACTTTGTTGAATCTGACATCTCAGGTTTGACTTTGGAACAAGATGAAAGGTTAATTCAATCTCAAAATACTCAAATAGAACTGATTAAGAAACAACAATCCGAAGTAGATCAAATTCAAAACGAAGTCAAAATCGTAGATAATCAGATTAGGGAGATTACTCAGGAAAAAGAAAAGAAATCAGAGCGTGTTGCGATGTTGAGAGCTGAACTTGACAGCCTTGCAGATGTAATCTCAAAATTTGAAGAAAATAACCTCAGAGAAATACGACTCACACAAGATAAACAAAGAGAGCTTTCTGAAATAACCTCGCAGACAGGAATCAAAAGGGCTGAATATCAAAAACTGATGGGAGAAATCACAATTAGGCAAAATCATATAAAAGATATGACGGAATATCTAGGTCGAATTGAAAAACAACTTGCTGATCTTTCAGCTAGGGTTCGGCCAGAAATTAGAACACTACTCGATGATGTCAAAAACGCGAAAATGCAATTAGAACAAACTCAAAATCATGCTCTTGATAGAACAAAACAAATTGAAGAAAAGAAGAAATATCTATCTACCATACAAGACTCTGTCGAACTGGTTCAAATTAGAGAGCTCCGAGTTAATAAGTTCAATTTGGAGCAAGAGCTTTATAGGCACCAATTCCTGAAAAACTCTAAGGAACCTATTCGTGAAATTGTGGAGTTTTCATCTTCGAATTCAATGAAAAGATCTTCGCAACTTAGCTTACTAAATGAGGGAGAAGGAGAACTGATTAAACTAAATGAAGAAAGAATCATTCTTGAAAATTATCAAAAGCTACTCGAAGATCAAATATCAAAACACAAGCAAAATTAAATGTAATTACTATGATTTTTTCATATCAATTTTCTGAATTCAATCATGTTAAATAATTATCTGGATGGTGGGCATATCCAATGATTCGATTCATAATACAAAGTGTCAGAAGAAAGATTCTCATGAATATCCTCCCCTTAGGTTGAGAAATCGCCTTCATTCATATTCCATTAATGAACAAGTCCGAAAAATTTGGATATTTTGTTAATATGGACTTCTTGCTAAGAACAATTTAACATGTAAAAAGAGGAAAAAAATTGATTTAAAATTGACATTTTTTAGTTGCCATTCGTCATTTTTCAAAGCAAAGATAATATAAAACAAGTAGATAAGAAGTTTTTATTGTGTTTAGAAAAATATGTTGATAATTATTTGGAAAAAGATCGGATTATTTTGGATGATTCTTGTGATTTTAAAGTTTTTTGTCATTTCATAGATTTTCTGGTTTCAGGATCTATTCCTATTGATAAAAATTATCATATTGGTGTTTTTAACATGTTAAGAGAATGGAAATCACATTTTGGAATTATGGATAGTTTTCGTTTTCGCCTTTCATGCCAAAAGAAAGATGGAATTGTTATTTATAATGGTGAAAAGTATGAAGTGAATATTGGATGTTTGTTTTTTCACAGTGGGGTTTTTCGAGAATTCTACATAAATAATTGTGAAATTGTATTTAGTACAAATCTTTCATTTTTAAAAGAATCATTTGAGGTGTTTTTAGATTTGATTCATAATAGAATCAGCTATCCAAGCCTGGAAAAAGCAGGAGATGTTCATGCTATTTGTGAATATTTTTGTTGTGATTCTCTTTGCAAGCTTCTTAATGATGATTCTCCTGATAAAGTCCTTAGGCTTCTCATTCAAAATCAAAATGAAAACCTTTCCATCTCCGAAAATGAGAAAAAGATTACCCAAGAGATTGACATATATTTGAAGAATCCAAACTTATGTTTAGTACCACTTCCATCTTTATGTCGCATTTTTGAAGCTTCAAAAATGAGAGTTTTCTCATTATCTTCTTTAGAACCATTCTTGATTGGATGCTTGAAACATCATGGAACAGGAGCAAAAATACTTCTAAACAGCATCAATTATAATAATCCCTCAACCATATCCGAATTGAAAAAATTTCTTCATATCCTATCAATAGAAGACAAAAATGATATATATGATAAAACTAATGATGCTCTATCATCATTTCAAAGAGAATTCAATAATATGAGGGAAGAAATACAGAGAATTTCTCAAAGAAATGAGCAAACAATTAATACGATAAACAATAGGCTCAAAGAATTAAACTATGTAATCGAAGTACAGAAATCAGAAATATATTCCTCGAAAGCGACAATTGAAAACTATGATAAAAAGATTCAAGAAAAAGAGAAGGAAATTGCAGAGAAAAATAAGTTGATTGAAGCAAAAGATTCAAATATTGCAGAAAAAAATAAAACTATTAATGACAAGGATTCAATCATAAAAGAAAAAGTAAGGCAAATTAATAAATGCATCGAAGGAGAGTATCCATTACAATCGGATTTGTTTTCAGGAATTTTTGATGGTATATCAAAGAAACTTAGTATAGTATTGGCAGATACCAGTGATATAGATGTAACAGCTTCTAGTATAAGTGGTTCACGTGGTCCAAAAAATGTTTTAAAGAATGATGATACACGTTGGGACAGCAAAGATCTCCCCAATTCATGGATTCAGTTTGATTTCAAACAAATTCAAGTGTCTATTACATCTTACTCTTTAAATGATGGTTGTTTTATCAAATCTTGGGAAGTAGGGGGATCAAATGATGGAACTCAATTCGACATCATAGATAGAAAAGTTGGTACTACTGATTTCAAAAATAGACAAAATGGACTCAATCATCCCAGTGCCATAAAAAACTTTACTGTTCATCCATATAACAAGTATTACCGGTACATAAGAATCACCAATACTGATAAGAATTGGAACAATAATGATCAATTCTATTTATGGCGTGTAGAATTCTTTGGATTAGTAAAAATAAATCCACTTTGCAAATAAAATAACATTTTATTTAATATTAATAATATTTAATCCATATTAGCTTATTTATGAGGTTACACTCGAAAAACACTCAATCAAGATTATAGTTTCATTTAAGAATTGTTTTGAACTGAAATAAACGAACCAGCAAATTGTGTTCATATAACAAATGATTTGAAAACACATTCCAAAAAAATAGAAGTGTCGGTCAATAATAAATAACCAAATGAAAAATTATGAGTTGTACTCATCTTGTGATTCAAATAATTTCGGAAAATCATTCTCCTATTTGAAAATATGATTTATTCATTTCCTTCAACAATAACTTGGAAGAGTTAGGCGAGAACCCAATTTGTCAATTCCTCTTAACCAAAAACAAGGAGTTTAGATTATTAAATATTCAAAGTTCACACAATAATGATGTCTCTTATTTACTGTATCCATGTACTCTTTAAAACCAGATGTTGATAACATGTTCAAAAAATCTAATGATTGAGGTCTAATAACATTATTTTGGATATCAGATTCTACAATCTCTTTTTCTCCTTTTTTCCTCTTCTCTCAGTCTCTGTTCCTCCTCTTTTCTCCTGTTTTCCTCTTCTCTCAGTCTCTGTTCCTCCTCTTTTCTCCTGTTTTCCTCTTCTCTCAGTCTCTGTTCTTCCTCTTTTCTCTTGAGGAATTCAATAACATTCGATATCTTTGCCACTTCCAATGGTGTTTTCCCATCTTGATTTTTAGAATATAAATCAGCTTTTTGATTAACTAAATATTCAACAACACTAAGATGACCATTTTCAGCAGCTAAATGAAGAGGAGTCTTATTATAAACAAAAATTCATCATTTTTATCTTTTGTATTGATATCAGCTTTTTGATTAACTAAATAATTAACAACTCTAAGGTGACCACATGAAGAAGCCCAATGAAGATAACTTTCGCCTCGAATACCATCTCGATAATCAGCTCCTTGATTAATTAGAAATTCAACAACACTAAGATGGCCATTTTCTGTAGCTAAATGAAGAGGAGTCTTATTATAAACAAAAACTCATTAGTATTATCTTTAAAATTAATACCTGCTTTTTGATTAACTAAGTAATTAACAACACTAAGATGACCTCTTTGAGCAGCATAATGAAGAGGAGTCTTATTATAAACAAAAATTCATCATTTTTATCTTTTGTATTGATATCAGCTTTTTGATTAACTAAATAATTAACAACTCTAAGGTGACCACATGAAGAAGCCCAATGAAGATAACTTTCGCCTCGAATACCATCTCGATAATCAGCTCCTTGATTAATTAGAAATTCAACAACACTAAGATGGCCATTTTCTGTAGCTAAATGAAGAGGAGTCTTATTATAAACAAAAACTCATTAGTATTATCTTTAAAATTAATACCTGCTTTTTGATTAACTAAGTAATTAACAACACTAAGATGACCTCTTTGAGCAGCATAATGAAGAGGAGTCATAGCAAATAAAAAACCTCAACCTCTTTTGTTTTTGAATTAATATCAGTTCCTCGATTAACTAGATATTCAACAACACTAAGATGACCATTGTGAGAAGCCCAATGAAGAGGAGTAATATTAAATATTAAAACTCAATATTAATAGTTTTTGCATATAAATCAGCTTTTTGATTAACTAGAAATTCAACAACACTCAGATGACCTTTCCCAGCAGCATAATGAAGAGGAGTCATAGTAAATAAAAAACCTCAACCTCTTTTGTTTTTGTATTAATATCGGCTCCTTGATTAACTAGATATTCAACAACACTCAGATGACCATTCTCAGCAGCATAATGAAGAGGATTCTGATTAAATATGAAAACTCGGCATCTTTTGTTTCTGCATTAATATATGCTTTTGGATTAACTAGATATTCAACCACACTGAGATGACCCTTTTGAGCAGCTAAATGAAGAGGAGTTATATTAATAACAAAAACTTAATAAAATTATCTTTTAAATTAATACTAGCTTTTTGATTAACAAGATATTCAACAACATTAAGATGACCATTTTGAGCAGCATTATGAAGAGGAGTCCTACCAAATACCAAAACTCAGCATCTCCTGTTTTTGAATTCACTTCTGTTCCATTGGCCAAAAGATAAATTATGCTTGTTAGTTTTCCTTTTGTAGCTGCTTCAAAGATATTTCCTTCGAAATCTGGTGCTTTTGTCAGTTTCCATTGACCATTCACAATTCCGTCATATACTCGTTTTCTTTGTTCTTCTTCTCTCTTCTTTCTTTCTTGCTCATTTTGTTTGCTTTGTTCTTCATCTCTCTTCTTTTTTTCTTGCTCATCTCGTTTTCTTTGTTCTTCTTCTATCTCCTTTCTTTCTTGCTGATATTTCTCTAATTCAGCTATCCTTTTCATGAGTTCTTCGATTATCTGTTGATCTTCTGCTTTTTCTTTCTTCATCTTCAAATGTAGTTCTTCAATTCTTTTTTGATACTTTTGTTTTTTTCTTTTTCGAGTTTTGGTAATTTCTTTCTTCATTTGTTGACTTAACTCTTCGATTCTTCTTTGGGCTTCTGTATTTGCCTTTTTCAGTTCATTTTCTTTTTCTTCGAATTTTTTTTTAAGAAACATAAACAAAGAGGAATGAGAATGAATCGATATTGTTTCGAGAATTCCTAGAACTGTCGCTTCTGTGCAACAGCCAAAATCAAGCGAAAAAATCAAAAAAGATGACTCAATTCCATGAGTTTCGAAGAGATTTCGAATAAAAAACACAAGATTGTCGATTATCTCATGGATACTGGATTTGGATACTACTCTGCTCAAAGTGGAGAGGGGCAATTGATAAAAGAGAGGATCTTGAATCAAAGCATGGATTTGTTGGGTGGCATTTTCTTCAACCAATTTTTGATCGATAAGATCTCCTTTTAATAAAGCTGACAAAATGAAACTGGTTGATTTGGTATCGATCAAACCATTAAGTGAGGTACATTCCCAGATCTGGCTTAAAATGTATATCTCCACTAGTTTTCCATCTTGAGGAAATGATTTAATTCCATGCAAGCATTCCAAAAACAAAGTGAAGGTTTCTTCAGAGAATTCATCGATGACAGAAACCACTGTATCTGGTGAAGACTGTATTTGAGAGTAAAAATATCGAGACAATGATGAAAAGGTCTTCAAATTCACTGGATATTGATGTCCATTGTGAATAATGGTATGATCAAATTCTGATTTGACTTGATTAATCAGATTGTCAACGGTGTCTGAACAACCCCAATCATTAAATATCAGAAACTTGATTGGAATTTTTTTCTCTGAAATGTTCCATAGGAAACTATCTTGATAGGTAAAATGGAATTCCCATTCGACTAAGAGATAAAAAACATTTTTTTGCTCCATTGGGTCATTTGGAACTTCCCCACTTTGCAAAAATTGGAAAAAAAATCTATAATCAGAACAGTTTTTTCTTTCCACTTTAATTTTGCCTTCTTGGGCAAAATCCCTAATAAATAAAGCAGAGAAATACATCAAATCTTTTCTGATCTCTGTTTCTCCATCTTCAAACATGAAAACAGTATTTTCATCCATAAAAATGTCAGGATTTGAAAAAAAAAAATTCCATAACATTTGCCAATTGAGGGATATATTATCCTGTATACCTCTAGACTAATATGTCACATTTAACCATTTTAATGTATAATTCAACTAAATTAGGGAGTGTTGATCCAATTGAATGGTAATCATGAATTTTGGTTGAGATTGACAGATTGAAGAGGAAGGACTAATTTAATTTCAACAAGATGGGGCAAAAAGTCATACTTCAGAAAAAAAACAATTGAGAAAATATCGAGAAAGTGTTTAATACAACTAAATTGCCCTTCCAAATCCCATGACCAGTCTCCAATTTCAAATTGGGAAAAGATAAATCAAAGTACATAAACCTCATGCAAAAAGAGATATTATACTTTGTATAAGGAACGCATGGGATATGATTCAGTATTCAAACAAAATTGAGAATCATTGGAAAAGAGTTGATTATAAATATTAATGCTTTTCTTTTTGACTTCATCCAAAAATCACGACCTTTTTCAACTTATTAGGAAGCAAGTTTCAATATTTTTATCTTATTGTTGAATTTAAATATTTGTCTTCATTAGTTGACAATACAGCTGGAAATGTTAATCCTCCTCTTTGAAGATAATGACAGATAGTTTGCACATCAAAAGTTACATCTTCAATAGTAATAATATTATTTATTGTATGTTTACTAATTGTGTGATTAATGGCAAAAATATTCTCATGAGCAACAAAAAGTCTTAAATCCCGTCATTGTTAAACATTAAAATCATGTTCATTCTTCCTGATTGGGGTTCCTTTCTCAAAACTTAATGATGTATTCCATCAAAAAACTTAATTAATCAATGTTTTCATTAACTATTTAATTCAGATGGACATTCAAGAAAATATTGGAGTCAACATTAATAATAAGAATGAGAATATTACACTGATCTGGATCCTAATGGCAATATTTCTTGAACATGCATAATCATCATAAGATCGATATGGAGTTTTGCTAATTACGCTCATTTGAGTGTTCATTGGTGTATCAACAATTGTCTTCATTTGTGTTACTTTAATTGTACTCAATAGAGATTCTGTTTGTGTATACATTGGAGATTCTTTTATTGTACTCATGAGAGATTCTGTGTAAGTGTTCATTGGTGTTTCAACGATTGTTTTCATTGGAGATTCTTTTTGGGTGTTCAATGGTGTTTCTTTTAGAGTTTCTATTGGGGTTTCCCTTGTTGTCCTCTCAAATGTCATACTGTGTGTATCTCTATTTGTTCTGCTGATTGTTTTTTCTAACGATTTCGTTGGGGTTTGATTAAGCGTTCTGTCTGGAAAATCAGTACTACAATAAAGAGAATTGAAGAATTGTAATTGATAAGTTATTGGTATTGAAAACGAATTATTTGCCGATGTTAATACTGAACTTGATCTTGAGAAAAATCCAGTATTCCAATGATTAATAAATGAATGAGAAACTTCAAGAGAACCTGACAACACACAAAATAGATAGTTTAAATTATTTTTGAATATGCAGTACAACATCATTCTTGATCCTGCTCCATTGACATTAACAACTCCAAATCCAGATGGGCTGTTGTTGTGAACAATATTAGCATATGACATTGATATGATTGAGTCATGGAAGAATGATAAGCAAATATATTCAGACACTTTGTTGTTGGAAAAAGTACAATGTGAGCTCATGAATGATGATGGACTTTTTATACAAATACCAGAAACCCTTTGAGCATTATTCAAAGAACAGTTTGTGTTGTCAACTCTCTAATTACCCGAATCTAAATAAATTGAATAATATCCTGATGCAGTATTATGAGAACAATTAGATACAGATAGATACTCAACTTGATTCTCTTGAGAAGCATTAAGATAAGCAAAATGATAATAATTAGAAACAGAAATATAGCAGCTATTAGCACATATCATCCTGAGAAATGAATTTGTTGAAGAGAAGTATATTGCTCCTCCTTGAGTCGAACATACACATTTATAGAACATTGAATAATTGACAATCATTGAATAAATACCACCTGATACATATATCACCCCACCAGATCCTGAGAATGTTGAAGATCTTAAGAAGAAACAGTCAGAAAAATCTATATTTTTATCTACATATGACCTCCCTTGGGTAGTATTTTCAATTAAACAACCAGAACCAACCATCCAAATTGTATCTTTGTTATTCATTAAAGGGAAAATTTGTGTAAATATGACTTTTGCCAAATACCTAATTAAATTTATAATTATTAAATGAATTGAGCTTGATGAATACTTGAAAATGTTTCTTTTTTGTTTAAATGTGTCAAGTCTTTTTCTAGAAAATTTCAAGAAAATAATATTCATTATTACATGTTGAAGAAATATCCATATGCCAAAGGATAAGTCCTGATAGAAATCTCTTAGATAACAATAATAGTAGATGATGAATGTATTTAAAATGATCAGTGCTATATTGATATGCTTTAATCTGTCGTTCAGAGTTGTTTCATCAATATTAAAGACACCAATAAACATTGTTATTTGAGTAACAGAATAATAATAATTTTTTTCAGACAAATATTGATTAATGAACACATAGAGAATGTTAATTATAACAATAAGCTTGAGAATTCTGGAAGAAGCAACGGATCGAAACATTTTCACTAATAATATGTCAAAAAATTTAAGATAAATACACCAGTGATTGTTATGACGTTTTTTAATGGTTCAATGTGCTAAATGTATAACATTTGAATTGCACGATTATGTTAATTTTCCCTTTTTTCAATATAAGAAAATTTAAAAGAAAAGTGTGTTAGTTGGTTATTAGTGGCATGTCAGTATTAATCCAATGAATGAAATAGGGATATATATTTGAGAATTTTTCTTTATTCGAACTTGATAATTTTTTTTAATTATGGAAATTATCCTGCTTTCGATATCAAACATCAAAAAATCACTTTGGAATTTGAAATATTTTATTTGATTTTTGATGATATGGCAATATTCCTTTATTAGGATAAAGATCATTAAAGATCCTATTCTTTGGAGATCATGAAAGAAATATTCTATTTTTGGAATATTTCAATGAAAAATACCAAGAAGAGATCCTACACTGCATTTGTTCATATTGTTACGGGACATGTAGATATAAACCTTGTCACTCCATGTTGTACCCCAAGAGTACCAAACCATGCATAAGTCCTTGCCATCCAGTGTACCATAACTAACGAAACCAATGGCTTGGTTTAATTGACATGAAGAGCACTTTGGTTCATCATGATCTGTGTGGTATGTTTGGAAGGAGTTTTGACCAGCATTGATTGCAACATCTGAAACTCAGAGAGAAGCAACCTTGTTCATTAAATCAAATTCAAAAACATAGGAAACTGAAGTGTAACCAACAATCTTTGCGATGGCCTTGTTAGCATCAATTGTAACCTAGTGATTTGGTTATTAATAATTTGCAATTGATAAGAAGGGTCAATTTGAATCTCTAAGTTTTCAGTAGTTGGTGTGAATTGTCCATTTTTCAACTTGCCAAATTTTACTCAAAAAAGTTTCAAAAAATCAATCACTGAAGGAACATTTCGATTTATGTTGCAGTAAATGATTGATTCTATATTTTAATTTTCCAGAAAACCGGCTCATTAAGTTATGTTTGCAGGTTTTCGTATTTTGAGATTATAGAGGATAAATTATAATGTTAACCTTGCAATACCCAATTAGATCCTTTGGGGATTTGTATCTTCTGAATATTCATGGGATCCAACAAGGAATATTCTGCTTTTGGGGTTATGGAGGGCTGCTTAATCTTCAATTCAATCTCTTCCAAAGTGCTCAATGAAGAGATACCGAACCCCCAGCTATTTCTTACATATTTTTTTATATATATGCACTTTGGTAACAATGGAATTGTATCATTGAATAAGAATAAAATTACTAATAATCATGTTGCAATTCTTGTGTTGGAGAATACAAATCCAACATATATACTTAATACTTGTGCTCATTGGGGGGTTTTCATACATGAATAATGAGCTTTCACAAACCAATCTCATGGGAGTATATTCCCTTTCATCAGTAAAAATATCGAATCGATATTTAGAAACCCATGTTTGTTATTATTCTTCATTCTTGGGTTTCATGATTAATTTTGATTAAAATAGGTGATAAATAAATAATTACTAAAGTTTTTTGGGAGAAATATGTACTTATATTCCTCCTTTGTTTCATTCACAAATACTCAATTTTTTCTTCCATTACGTTCAGCTTTTTGATTGACAAAATGAATAGGGACCAAGAACTCAAAACATTTGGAAGAAAATCATTTTTTGCTAAATCTTTTAGGGCTGAAATCTGAATCAATTTCAGTTGTTTCTTTTCTGGAAATCTAAGAATTCTTTGCTTTTATGGAGAGACTCACACAAATGTAATGGTTTATCATTGATTGATGCACCAATTAGTTCCCGGATGGCTCTCTTTGCATCATCTGGATTCCTGAATTGAACATATCCATATCCTCTGCTAACCCACTCCCCTTTTCTATATATCATTGGGATTTTGCTACAAATTATATCACCAAAATTGGAAAAGGCTTCATGGAGCTGGGAAACTTCGATAGATTCATCTAATCCACAGATAATAACATTCCCAACTCTTCTTCGAATTATGTCTAAAGTCTCTTCATCTGCAGGTACAATTCTACATGGTTTTCCATCTATTTTAGTGTAATTCAATTCAGTAATAATTTTTTTTATATTATTATCAGATGAAAACGTAACAAAACAAAAAGTTTCATATTTTTTCTTAAATAATTCTATCTTCGTAATACCTTTATAGCCTTCAAGAAGTGTGTTTTTGATGAAACCTTCAGTGACACTCAGTGGAAGATCACCAATATATATTCGGTTCTTCTGATTATTCAACATTAAAAATGAAGTATTATATAATGTGATTCACAAAATATCAAAAATGAAAGTCAAAAATTTTTGCTGAAAATTCTCAAAATGTTGACTTAATAATGGCAAATATTTCTCGAATAAACCCTCTTTTCTGGTAGCTCAAAAAACATACTGAGATTTACTCAGGTACTTTGATTATAGTGGTTTAATGGCATCAGATAGGAATCAGTACTTTCAAACAATTAATTTATTTTGTTAAATTCACTTAAGAATAATCGTCTCGGGGTTAGAAATTCAGAAGAATACGATTATTTTTTAAGAAATGAAAGATACCAAGGAACGAATTTTTCGCTGATTATTGGATTTTAAAAATCGAAAATATAACAAAAATTTGTTGCATTTTTATGGTGAGTTGGGAGAGCATTTCCCAATAGATTTTTTTCTTATACCAGTTAATAACCTCCAATTTGACATCCCTAGCATCTGTAAACAATAGAGAGCGATGTGTAAACATGGATTGTCTCATTTACAAGAATCTTCTCATTTCCATTCTAATAATTGTTAGGCTCGAGCCCCAATTCCTTATTCCTTACAAAGAATGAATGTCACTTAACATAAACACATTGATTTTTCGACTAAGTTATGAATATTCCAGATTATAATTTGAGAAAGCCAATCTCTCAGAGTTTACACTGTATTTTGGTGGTCATTTATTATGTTATTTCAATATATGCTCATGCACACAATTTCCTATATGTTGTATTAAAAGACTACAATCATATTTTCTAATCAACAAACTTTTATCTTCATTATTCAAATAGTTCAAAAATATGGCTGAAAATCACTCTTTGTTCATCAACACTGCATTGTGATACAACATTTGTTTCAAAATTTCTGAATTCATAAGATATGTTGTTTCTTATATACCTGTCAGCCTCAGCATATGATACTGAAAAGATTGACGAAGCCACTGGATTGAAAGAGATATCTGATTATGAAAGAGTACCAATTATTATTTCATTCGATTTTTCAAATTGGCTTATCATAAGGTTAAGCATCCAATGGAATTCTCAAGCTCTATGTAATAATATTGGAGGAATCCCTCAACTGGGAAGTCATGGATGCATGATCCCCCGATTACACATTCACCCTGAATTCAAACCCACCCCCTAAAGCATTTACATAGTAAACCTACAATAGGAAAATTTTACAATGTAAAATTTACCAGCCGTTCGATTTGAATATGAACCGACATTTTATTTTATCGATGTGTCTTCGGTTGAATATTCTCGACGCCAAAATCGAACAGGACTATTGCAGACCACAATCTAAGATTTGGATGATATTAAATAGTGATGGAGGTCCACAAGTTTCATCTTCTGCGCAGCCATTCACTGTAAATCCGATTTTTAATAATTTTGTTGATGTGCTAGTTCCGATGATGCATAAGGATAAGGTTTATTTGTATATTACTATGGTTACATTCGGAAAGAATCCAAATGAGATTGTTCCATGTGGAAGAGCTCGAGTTAATATTAAAACACTTCAACTTGATGGAAATACGAGGTTTTCTGTCCAGATTCCATTGGCTGCTGATACAACAAAGATTTTGGGGAAGGTTCATTTCACTGGGCAAGTAATGTCTCAACAGATTGGAATGCCACAGCAACCAATGATGGGTGGAATGCCACAGCAACCAATGATGGGTGGAATGCCACAGCAGCCAATGATGGGTGGAATGCCACAGCAGCCAATGATGGGTGGAATGCCACAGCAACCAATGATGGGTGGAATGCCACAACAACCAATGATGGGTGGAATGCCACAACAACCAATGATGGGTGGAATGCCACAACAACCAATGATGGGTGGAATGCCACAACAACCAATGATGGGTGGAATGCCACAACAACCAATGATGGGTGGAATGCCACAACAACCAATGATGGGTGGAATGCCACAACAACCAATGATGGGTGGAATGCCACAACAACCAATGATGGGTGGAATGCCACAACAACCAATGATGGGTGGAATGCCACAACAACCAATGATGGGTGGAATGCCACAACAACCAATGATGGGTGGAATGCCACAACAACCAATGATGGGCGGAATGCAACAACCAATGAGTAGTGGAGGAATTCAACCACCAAATTCATCTCCATACTCTAGTTTTGAAAAGAACCCTTATGATAATCTTTAAATAAAAAATTAACTACGCATTTATATATGATCTAATAGGGGGAGTGGTTCATTTCCTTCAGAATGATCAGAACCATCTTCTATTCCATACTCTGGTGGCATTGGAGCACCTCCATCTTTCCAAAAATCTTTCGAGTTAACACCAGCAATTAATCGCCCTCTTCTTAGAGTACCATCCCCAATTCTAAGGGATTTGAGTGCTTCAACCATTTCGTTTCTAACACCAATGTCTTCCATTTCTTCTTCCTCGCATGATTTCGCATCTTCTGTTGGCTCCTCGACCTCTTGAGAACAACAGTTGTTCTTGATTAAAAAGAATATAAATAATACAAATAACACCAAAGCCAATCCTACTAAACCCATACCAGCAATGTTATGAGTTGAAGAATTGGTTTTAACTATATCTAGTTGAAAAACAGTGCCAAATAAAAGAGTGACAAACGAAAAAACCTTGCCAATTCCTTCAAGTACATTCTCACTAATAGCATTAAATGGATTAGATACTATTTGCCAAACTGACATGACAAACATCAGGCCAGATGACATCATGGTACGAAAGAGCTGTTTAGGGAAGAAAGATGATATGATGAGATAACCAAGTTTCTCTATCATCGATATAACTTTCTTATATCTGTCAGGGCGATCATAAGCATTATATAAATATGCTGCAGCGTTCTCATATTCAATAGCAGCTTGGGCATATGCGGTTTTGATTTCTTCTTCTGTCAATTCATTTTGTTTTTTCATTTCATCAACATTTTGACCTTCTTTTTCCATTCTTTCGACTTCTTCTTTCTTTTGATGTAATTGTTCTAGACGGATATCAATTTTATAATTCAAATCAATTTCTCTGACACCCTTATTAATTAACCTAATAAAGAACACCGGAATTCCAATTGCATAAATCAACCCGAATATCATTGATACAGAATGGATAAGTTGAATGGAATCAAATGAGCTTGCACATGTAACTTCATCAAAATTCTTTATATGGCCACTCACACAGACAAATGTATCCATGAAACTCTTACATACAGGGAAGTATAAGACATTCAATATGAACAAAGCAGATCTTTTCTTAAACTTCATTGCTTTAAACCATATAACGGGATCATCCGAATTCTTGTAAAATTTATAAGATGCATACCAAAAGAGAACAAAGAGAACGAAAGTAATAAATGAAAGAACTGAGAACCAGGCATACTGATTATTTGAAAATTTCTTTGTTGCATATGTATAATTAAAATCCGCAAGGAGAGATAAACCACCCCCACAAATAATAACCATTATGAATGCTAATACTGATAACCATGTTGTTCTTTTAATACCCGTAGTAAATACATTATACCAATAGTCTTGATTTGGCTGAAAATGATATAGACAGAATAATAAAGCTGGAACAAGAATATATGTGAAGAAAGTTGCATAATTATACCAAAATGGAAGACGGATATCGAGAAGATAAGATAAAAATGATAAATCAATGGTAAATGGAAAAACAATCCACGAAAAGTCTAAATAAATCTTGGGCCATTTAACTCGATCAACTAAGGCAATGATTTGTCCTAAGATTTGTTGGAAGGTAATAAAAATCTCCCATTTCATTAACGCTGTTCCGTATTTAACAGCATACTCAGAGAATTTTTTAACATAGTTCAAAGTACTATGTCGATCCTCAACATCCATATATTCTGCCCCAACTAATGCTGCATTAATCGCTACTCTATCTAAAACACCTTCAGCTTTTGAGACTCGAAGACTTTTATCAGCGTTCATTCTTTGATCAATTGTAACAAGGGATCCATCAATAATTTGTACATCTGGAACATGAAAAATAACAAGATACCGATACTTGTCTATCTCCGTACAGGGATTCCCAGTAAATGTTAATACTCTGGGTCCTAATGCTTCTAAAGCTAATAAGCATGATGTAAACTCACGAATGGTAAGATTTCTGTTGGATAAATCAATATCATGAATATGATTAGGATTATACCAGCCTGTGATTTGTTGAATATCTTTAAGAGAATTGAGTTGATTCGCCTTAAGGGGACGATGATTTAAAAATTTGTCGACTTCTTGAAGTCCTCTCATGAAATGGCATATATAACCAACATAAAACTTGGGATTCTGAGTGAGAGATTTATCTGATGTTGATTCTTTCATATATAATCTTTGAAGAGATGGACAATCGATTAAGGTCGACCTGATATCTTCAATTGATTCGATTTCATTATCATGAATATCTAATATCGTCAAGCTCTTGAGTTTATCAAATCCTTGACCAGAGAGTTTCCGAATTTTATTATGAGATAAATCAAGAACTTGTAATTGAGTCGTCATTACTAACGGCATTACTGAAACCAGATTTAGACGAGACAAAAACAATCCTCGACTTTGAGTCCACTCCCTAGAATGCTGATACAATATAAATTCACACTTAAATGACTCAGCAACCTGCTCAGACCGGCTTTGTTCTCGAACAAGTTTAACTCGATCATCAAGAGTAAGTTCATGACCATTTATAATTCTTAATGGACACCCGACTTCAGAAATTCTTGGATAATGCAAAAGGAATTCCCTCCAATCATCCAGATTATTGCATGCTGGGTTGTGGTAAACCTCAAGCCTTCGTAATGATATTATTGCACTGAAAAACAGAGAAACCTTGTGATCACTCTCCATTTTCAGATTATTGTGTGAAACATCAATAAACTCAAGGTTTGGACATCGACTAATTCCGGATTGCATTATTGTTTTGGTAGATAGATGATTGTGCGATAATGATATCAGTTTAAGGTTATCAAAAGCTGACAAATCTAAAAATCGATGTAGATTTGAGTTTGATAGATCTAATATATCTCCTCCAGGTTTATTTCGATTCAATGCCAAATCAAAACAAAACTTATCAAAGTTTTCTTCGTTAATAATTCCTGATTTAACTGAATGTCTAATTTCATCTGGAGTAATAGCCACATCATCTATTGCCAAGAAGGGACAATTAGGAGATGAGAGCATAGGAAGATGTGAAATAATTTTACTTCGATATTTTGAGCTTTTTTCTACACATGGATTTCCTAAAATACCAATATTTGAGAGTTTAGAGCACCAAGAAATGATAAATACAAATGATCCAAGAGTCTTAAATTTGTTGTTCCTTATATTTAAAAGTTTTAGTGAGTGTAATTCTTGTAACCCAATAATTTCTTCATGAGTTGTAAATAAATTATTCGATAACGAAAGGCTGCTCAGGGAAACAAATCGAGATAAATCTGCATATTGCAATGAGCAGTTTTCCAGAGATAACTCTTTAAGTTGAGATACCATCGATTGGAATGGAAGCTTAATTTTGAGGGAGAGAGCAAATAATTCTCGTCTTTTTATATCATCACTTCCTGGACCAGAATAAGATTTGGAATTAACAACATCTATTGGAGCCAATTCACAGTCAAGAACCCGAAAACAATCATTTAATTGTTGAAGCCTTTCTATGGAAGAAATAAGCTGTTTTCGCTTTTCGTTTGAATTTACAACGGGGTTACCCCTAATTGACATCATTTGGAGAGATGGAAGATGATCAATTAAATGCCCAACTTCTTCAGGAGTATCACTGATGTTATTAAAAGAAACATCAAGTAGTCTAAGTTTTGAGCAGCTTTCAAGGCAAAGATGCGAAAGTGTTGATAAAGTATTTCGACTGAGATCCAGTTCTTCAAGATTAATAAACATTCTGAACTGAAGACTAGGAATGGATTTTAGACCACATCCACGAAGATTTCTAAGCGTCACAACTTCTTCATGCTGGAAATGTGGAACAGTATTTATCTTTTCTGGAGAGAGATCTATCCAATTATTGAAACATATTGATTGAACAATTGACAAATCAACACGATATTGTTCTAACCTCTCTTCATTCATCCCATTTTGAGAAATAACACCAATCCTCTCTGGCACTGTTATATTCAAACGATCCAATGATGCAAGAGAAGGAATAGCTGGTATTAGTTTTGATAATAATCCTTCTCGATATTGTTTGTTATGAACAGATCTATCTCGAGATCTAGCATTATACAAGACATCATATGAAGTGATCTGGTCTAATTCGGGTTTCCAACAGTCTTTTGCGATTAGTAAAACCTGAAGTTTTTTAAGCAACACCAATTCAGGAATTACCATCTCCATGTCTAAAAGAAAATTATGAGATATATCCAAAAAAACTAAATTAGTACATTGGGAAATTCCATATATACTTCTAACAAAATTCCCTCTGAGATTAAGATGTGTTAAACTGGTAAAATGACCTAATTTGAGCTCATTAATTCCTCTATTAACGAATTGAAGATGCCGAACTCTCCCGATTAAATGATTGTCTTTTGCAAGCCTGGTATTACCAAGGGTTCTTTCGATATTATTTTTCCATTTAAGAGAAATCAATGATTTTGCACTTGTATCTTTGTGTGCTGTATGCATAGATCGAAGTGTCTCGTTAATAGTAACAGGGATTCCATCAAGTGATTTGAGTCCATTTTTCGCAGCAGTCCCGTTAGCCCTCCTGCATTTATAAACAACATAAGACCGGTAATCTTCAACTAAATTTCCTTCAAGCCAAAGATGCAAAAGTGTATCAATATATTTAAAGACTTCAAACTCTTCTTTGTTTTCAATTCGGTTGCCTCTAAGATCAAGCGATAATAAATGACGACATAAAATAATCCCTGTATCATCAAGTTTTTGTATATTGTTATTAGATAAATTCAAAGAAAGCAAATTTCGGAAAAGATGAGCACAAAAAGTAGTCAATCCACATGAGGGAAGAGATAGGTGCTGAATCATTCCTGGATCCCAAGATCTCAATATGGAAATCTCTGGTATTTGCTTGATTTGATAAAAGAAGTGAAGTTTTGGAATATCTGATGGTTTAAATCTCTGTGGATAATGCTCCATTGCAAGTATTCTATCATGAATTGTGATAGGTCTCCCGTTTAAAAACTTGAGATTAACAGATGATGCAGTGATTTCCAATCGAATTCCTTCATTTTGGCTAATTGGGTTCCTTCTATAGTCTAATATAGTCAATACGGGTTGCTTTTGTGCAAATGATATCGCAAAAAAAGGGCTTTCAATTCGATTATCGCAGAAATCTGCAATCCTAAGTTTTGGGAAAATACCATCAGGCATCTCTGTAATACCAGAACTTCTTAAAGATAGAATCTCGATATTGTAAAATGAAGATAATTTCACCATGAAAGAACGCATAACCAGATGATGAATTCGAGCATTTTCAATATTTGCTAGGATAATATTATTAGGTGCTTGACATTGTTCAATTTGAGATAATGTTGTTACTTTCTTGCTTTCTTCAACATCATCTGGAAGATAATCACTCCCGTTGAGCAAAAACACAGGAGGAAGTCTTAGAAATCCCATGGATCCTACACCATCTCTAGTGTTATCAAAATGCTTTAATTGAGGCTCTCCCTTAAAATACTCAGTCGTAACAACGCACTGTTCACTACGTGAACGTTTGTCATTGATAGGTAGTTCTTCAGGCTTCATGAAAATCGACTCCTTCTTGGAATCTAAACTGGAAAAACTGAACGGATTATCATTTGTAAAATGAATTTCGTCTTTTTTAATTTCAATCGACTCTAATAACGAATTGGAAGGAAAAGATAAATGGCAATCAACAGTACTAGAAGAAAAAGAATCATATTCAAGTGGAATACTGTGCGTGGACTTTAAAGAAATTGGAAGATGAGAAGAATTGTACTGCATTTTTATTATTGGTAGCTTTTTGTGAGGAAAATCTTTACAATTGTAACCTATTTAAATATTTCGCTAAATTGTGATAAGCTTGAGCTTAGAAGACATAGGGGTTCTTTTGAGGATTTATGGCCTCTATTTTTTCTTCTTTGAATTTTTCTGGTTTTTTGTTGTTAGATTGAATAGAATATGATGATGAAGAGATCGATTTTTGGGACTTGGAAAAGAATAACATAACAGTTAGCATAATAATAAGAAGGAATAAAAACGAGGCAGAAACTGTGGCAAAAAGATTAGATTGGGTAATCTGATTGTTGGATAAATAATCGAGAGGAAATGAGCGATGTGGGGTGATGATTGGATGGTTGGATTCATATGGTGTTTGATGAGGAAACAGGGTCTGAGGTGGTGTTGGTGGAGGATATAATGATTGATGAGGTGTATTATTATCAATATAAATGTAAATGGGTGTTTGTGGGGGGATAGTGGTTTCCAGAGGTGTTTGATTGGGTGTTAACTGTGGTGATATATTTGGCGTTGATAATGGTGTATAACTTGGTGTTTCTTGAAATGATACTGTAGGATGAAGTGTTGGTGAATAAACAGGAATATCAGCAGTGCAATAATAACTATTATAAATAGAAATTTGATATGATTGGTACTTGACTAATGAATTATTCTGGGAAGTTTGAACAGAAGCAGTGACCATATTACTTGAATGAGAAATGAAACAATGAAGAACACGTATTGTTCCACTATCACCACAAAACAGAGTATTTGAATTATGAAAAAAAAAATGCAAAATCTATAATAGGGATCACCAATATAGGATCTAACAACACCATATCCATTAGGGCTATTATTTCCAATAATATTACAAAAATCAATGTATCCACCTCCAGACTCAATTGAGACATATACACTTGAGTTGTTTTGTACAAAATTACAGAATGTTGTCTGGAGAGATGATGGCTCATTAAAATCAAAACAAGACCATTTGGCTGCACTATTCATGGAGCTGTTAGTATTTTTATTAATTTGATTCCCTGATTGAACACGCATTGATTCTTCTCCAGTTGTTATGTTTGAACATTTCGTCATAGATAGGTATTCAATATGGTTATGAGAGGCTGATTTTAACATTGCAAAATGATATCTATAAGAGATCCCTCTACAATGAGATGCACATACAAACTTAATGCTAATGTTACTAGAATAAGAATGAATCGCTCCCCCATCGTCAGAACAAAAACACCCAAAGAACATTGTATCCACAATACTCAATTGTTTTGTACCTTCAGTTAAATATATAACTCCCCCGTTATCGGAAAACAAATGTATTCTCGTAAAAAAGCAATCAGAAATGTTAACAATTTGATTATAAAAAGATCTCCCCACAATACTGTTATCATTAATGCATCCCCATGAAGATAATAAAACGATTAACCGGGAATTATTCTCGTTAAGAACTTCTTTAAATATAAATTCAGTATTACGGAAATAAAACGAGAAATCAAATATGAATGAAAAACTAAATACTAGAATCAAAATTAAAACACCTTTTTTGAACGCATTCGATGTACAATCTAGAGTCATCATGATTAATTGCAATTTCAATGAAAAAATCCAATTCTATTTGGTTGATCTGGAAAGATAATACAAACTCAAAAAAAATTATTCCAAATTCTTTCATTTAAGGTAATAGGGAATAAATGGATTTATTGTTTTTAACATTAATGTCAATAAGTTTTTTAAAAACCCGCCTTTCTCATACATCTGACCAAAATTTGAGTATTTTTCAGTGTATTTTTGTATATTTGTCGTGTAGTAATGGTGGTGCATTGTATGTATCAAATAGATATACGGGAATTCTTACTGATCAAGTTTCATTTTTATGTTGCAACACTGATACTATAGGTGGTGCTGTATATATTGGCGAATGCAATTCAGTGAAAATATATAGAGCTTGTTTTGAAAATTGTACAGGCTTTTATTGTCCAGGTTTTGTCATCTATGGGAATTCTTACATAATTCAGTCAGCTCAGATGAATTTTTCAAGCGAGTTTAACCCTATATTAACGCATGAGTGTTCTGCGATGATATCTTCAAATGTTGCTTGTGAAAGCCATAACAATCACTCATTTTCTAACTCAGATCCTGGTTATTACTCAGCAGGAATTTATGTTGGATCAGGGCAAAGTGAGTCAGTTTCATTGTATAATCAAGTTACTCACTCGTACGGTCGTTCTTTTTTCGGCATTTGCATGGTTGGTGGGAATAAAGTTCCTTGGGTAAGCACGAACAACTTTATTAACAATACAGCAACAGTTGCCTGGTTTGAGGTGCATTCTACAGCTGCAAACCCAAAGATTTGGAAATGTGTATTTTCTTCAGTCAGCATTTCCTACATATACAAACATGTGTCGAATATTCAATGTACATTTCTGTTTGAACAGTGCGTTTTTAATGTACCATATGGATCCTCATATCTAGCCATCAATTCTCAGTCAAATTCATTTTCAATTAGTAACCCATCATCTAATGAAATTGATCTATATGACTACAAGCTTTGTTGGAATGGAAATCCGACTCATCATGTGAAAAACATTCGATTAGTGTTACATGTTTTTTTAACATTTACACTATTTTAGTAAATGGAGTCAGACACTAATTCTCTGACGAATGCTTTTTTATATTGCTCGACTAATAATTTGGAAATGTTTGAAAAACTTGTTCCCTCAAGGGTATCGATAGATAGATTAGTATATTTTTGTTCTAATATCAGAATAATGGAAAAACTTTTTTTAACGTCGCTATAGAATCTGATTCAATGGATATTCTAACATATTTACTGAAAGTCACTAAGGATTATGAGTTATGTGATCGCAATGGTGTTTTTTTTCCATTTTTAAATCTCCAATTCATATGGCAGTTATAACCAACAGGATTCAAGCGATATTTCTTTTGTTAAATGAGGGATCAGATCCAAATGTACAGGATGGTGATGGATGGACGCCTTTGCACTGGGCTGTGCAGATGAAAAACAATAAGGTTGTTGAGACACTCATCGAATTCGGTGCAAATCCTAACTTTGGCGATTATGAAGGAGTAACTCCTATCAGAATGGCTAGAAGCCAAGGCCTTTCAGATATAATAAGCAGTATGGAAAAGGTTTCACAGCCTTCAGCTTCTCAAGTGGAAGCAGGGTTCTGCAACTTTTTAGGGTTTTGCACGACAAAAGAGCCAGATGTTCCTTTATTACCATCAAAAAGGAAGTAAAATGTGTTAGGTTGGTGAAAATTCCTCAAGCAAATGAAAGATGAAATAAAGAAAAGACTTGAATTTTTATCCAATAAGATACTAGAAAAAGCATCTGATCTCATGTATTTACCAACATATGAACAATTTCCAAAAGAGAATATTGCTTATGATCAAATAATTCAACTCTGTATCAATAGATATCATTTTCATAAACTGCTAGAATTCGAAGAAGAACAAGGTTCTGTTGATTATAGTAGAATAAGATCATTATCTTTTGATTTCTCAGTCCCAATCAAGATAAATGGACATGATCAAATATTAATTAACTCAGATCAATCTTCTTTTTATTCTTTATTGATTATTTGTTCGAAATCAAAAGATTTCGAGCATTATTTCGTCGAAAGAGAAACGAAATTATTCTATTATAGACTAACAATTAACAATGTTAAAATTCAGAGTATTAATGATTACTTTTGGAGTGAGTGCAACATGAAGAAATGTGAAGTCGAGAATGCACTTAATGAAAATAGTACGATTTCAGTCGATTTCCCTATTGTTATAGAAGACTTAGATGATTTTAATCTGAACATTGAAAATGGAAAAGTACAACTATCATTAGAGCATGTCTATAAAATACTAACAAAGTCCTATCAAAAAATAATCCGAAACAAGATACATCATATGAAATACAAAAACATTGATGTAATAAACTCACTGTTCTCGGAATTTGTTGATACAGTCATACCAAAGGAAGAACCAATACTTAAAAGAGAAGAATATGAAATGCAAATTCAAAGATCAGCACCGCCTTGTATTCATAGAATATTTGATTCTCTTAAGAAATCTGCATATCTTACAGTAAAGGGAAGGTTTACATTATGCATGTTCCTTAAGGGGCTCGGGTTTACTTATTTTGATCAGTTTATCTTGTGGAAAAAGCATTTCTGTGTCGATCGAAATGTCAATACATTCGAGAAACAACTAGTACCAAGCCTGAGACAACTATATGGGTTAGGTACACAAATTAGAGATTATAATGCTCATAGTTGCATTTCGATAATAGGACAAGACAATCCAGAAACAGTATACCAAATACAAGGATGCCCATTTCGATATATGTTCCCTTCTGAGTTGAAACATTACTTCACCAAAATGGGTAGATGTGTGAGTCCAAGTGATTTTGATAGCATACAATCACAACTCCCTGATCATCCACAAATTGCATGCAAGTTGTTCTTTGATTGTACACATAACTATTATCCAATATCATCGCCGGGGATTTCGTATCCCATTCAGTATTTTATTGAAAGTGAAAAGAGAATCAAATTAAAGGAAAGTTGCCTAAAAAGCTGAGTTATGGACTCGATATCCTCTCATAGATTTCTCTTGTACTATTTGCAATATTCAAAAGATTATAAAACCTAGACAACAGGCTATCAAGCTCATGTATCTCAGATCTTTCTCTCTTAATATTCTCTCTCAAGCTATGTGAATGAAGTTTCGATAAACCATTTTGTTTTTTAAGATATTCAATTGAATCATTATGAGATAATTCATGTTCAGATATTGTCTCTTCAAGCTTTTGAATATCAGATTCCATTCTGGAATTAATCATTTGTTTGCTTGACAATTCTTTTTCAATTTCCTCTGAAATCAGTCTTTTATCCATCAATTCTTTATCATAATGGTCCTTATCTCTTTGAGCCTTTTTAATCTTCATTTCATAATTTCTCTTGTTTTCAATAAGTGTTTTTTCTTCAAAAATCTTTAAAACCTTCCTAGCCTCTAATATACGTTGTTCTCTGTGTGCTATTTTCTCGTTTTGCTTTTTCAATTTCTTGATTCGCAGCTTTTCGGAGTATTCTCTAAGTTTCTCGATCCTAATTTGTTGTTTTTGTATTTTATCATTTACTTCTATAAGAAATTGTTCTAGCTCTTTATGTCTTTGTTTGTCTTTTTGGAATTGCGAGTTTGATTGGTCAATTGTGAGATAAAAAGCGCTTAAAAACCTTAAAAAATCTTCATCATTATCATATTTATCGCTTTTTTGAATGATACTTTGAATATATCCAATTCGTTTTTTAAACTCGACACTATTTTCCTTCATTTTTATTTATAAATTGAATCAATTGCTCTTTTTACTTAAATGGCTCCATTCTTCTTTAGGAAATCGTACACTATGTCATCCCTTGCATAGTGAAGAGGTGTTTTACCACAAAAAATATTCGAAAAGAGTCATCCTTTGGATTGATTTTTGCCTTGTTGTTGACCAATAAAGAAACTAATTCAATGCTATCAGACACTGTTGCATAGTGGAGTGGTGTAAACAAAACATGATATAAAATACATCATTATCTTTTGCGTTGATTTCAGTCCCGATACTGATTAAATATTCAACAATGGTAAAATTACCTTTGTAAACGGCAATATGAAGAGGAGTTTTACCATTAAATAGTGAAGTATTTGATACTCTTTTGCATTTATATCAACCTTATTCTTAACTAAAAATTGAACAACTGACAAGTGGTCATTATTACATGCCCAATGCAATGGTGTCCATTGAATAGTTAATAATAAATACTCAAATCTTTTGTATTTACATCAAAGTTATTTGCAACTAGATATTCGCAAATATTCAAGTGTCCATTTTTAGCTGCCAAGTTAAGAGCTGTCATAGAATACCAGAAATTCAAACAGTCCAATCACCTATTGAAATATCAATTCCTTTTTTAACATAAAAATCAACCACATCCAAAAACCCATTTGATGCTGCATAGTGAAATGGAATAGATGAAACAAGAATTAAAGAATTTGCCTATCAGAAACATATATATTTGCTGAATGATCAACTAGTAGCCGCACCATATCAAGATTTCCCATCGAAGAGGCGCTATGGAGTGCTGTCCATGAAACCCTTATTAAAACAAATTTACATCCTGAGAATTTACATCCACATTTTGGCTAAGGAGATACTCAACAATATCAAAATGCAAAGAATATACAGCATAAAATAGGGGAGTGGCTCCTTCATAATGCCAGCCGTTTTCAAGAGTATCCCTGGAATCTTTATTTGTACCATTTGAAATCAGGTAAACAACACTCGATAGTTTCCCTGTATAGGCAGCTTCAAAGATATTTGAAACAAAGTCCTCAGGCTTGTTGCGATTATGCATTTGTGAAGTGTTAACGATGTCAGTTTTTTTAATTAACAGAAAATTTACACAAAATAACATTTTTGGCTACTTGAAATTCAGACCAAAACCGCATTATTTTTATCAAAAATTGATTTAATTTTTTAACAGAAATTTCTGGACCAACCGGTTATTTTATTTTCTCATTTTATTCATGTCGAAGGAATACCAATCTTTCAAAAAAAAGATTGAGGAAAATGATATTGCAAATGGGATTATATGGATAGAAGTTGATGGTATAAGGTATTCGCTATCTTGTCAAGATAAATATGTCAAAAATGGAAGCAGAGGCCATAATTCATATAAGAATTACTGGAAAAAAGATGGATGGGAAAAAATATCCAAGAAAAAGGTGCCTCCTGAAATAATGGAGGTTTTTAATGGTAAACTCAAGGGTATTTCTGATTTGAATCCGAAGAAATGGACAATGAAGATTAAAAAGTTAAATGAAATGGTCGATGATTCAATAATTAGAAACAATTACATTTTTAATTCATGTGATGATCAATTCAATACACCTCCATGGGATGATCAATTTAATACCCTCACACCGAATGATCAAGGTAATCTTCCTCCTTCATTTGAACAATTCAAACCACTTCTATCGGAATGTCAAGGTAATCAAACGCCAGATCCTGAAGAGCACAATGAAACCACACCTGATTCCTCATATGGTAGCCAAGATGATTTGGTTTTTCCGGAAGAATTTTATGTTTTCGACAATTTCTCTGAAATTGATTTTGGTTAATTCTCAATTGTCGAAAATCCATCCTCCGCCAACAGTGGTTAACAAACCAAGGCGAGATGAATCCACTTTGCTAGGATTCCAATATTGCTAACACTTTTCCAAAATGATGATTTGAAGTATCATGACTCTCTTTAAGGATGGTGAGAGGGTCAGTACTTATAGAACCGATCAGAGTGTGACAGTGTTTAAATACAAAAATACCGAAGGCCAAAAGAGGGCCTCGGTTATCTTGTAAACGGGTACCCAGACATCCGTTTCATCGATGCTAAGGAGTATAAGGCATCGATGAAATGGATGTCTGGTTACCCGTTTATGAGAAGTTTAAACCCCACTCTCATCAATAAACTACATCATTATTACATCTTTTTAATAAAGACGATTAGTAATCCAGGTCAGTTATGCTTTTTCCACTTTTTCTTAACCAACCGTTTTTAGTTTAATAAAATGGAACCTGAAGGACTAATAACTGACCAGTTTTCTTCATTTTTCGACTCCAAGATCAACATTAGATTTCCTTATGGTGAGACTGAGGTTGAAAAAACTGTAATGATCAGTATTTTCATTCAGCAAGAAGATGATCAATTATCAGCTGTTGGGCTTCGACTTTATGATGATGATGATCTTCAATTTCTATATGAGTCTCGTTACACCGAGGAAGAATTCAATACTATGAAAGAAAACCAAGGGCTTGAAATTGAATACGAAGATTTCCCAAATGTAATCAGAGAAGTAATCACAGAGATTAGCCAAGATGCAGGAAATCAGTTGGCATATACAATTAGATTTGTTACATCAGCTGATAATGAGAATTCGGCATCTTTAGTGATATCACAATCCCTTGACTTTTGCGAGACAGATATTTTCGAATTCGATTTTCATAAGTGTACTTTTGATAAAATTGCAGCTGTTGCTCAAAAAAGATATGATGAAATTGCTACAAAGGCTAAAAATGCTTTCATAGAATTGAAAGATGCTCATAAGAGAATCCAAAGACAAGACCCAAAGGCTATTCACAGTTTCAAGCTTCCTTCCGAGAAGTAAAAATGATTAAAAATGAAAATTTCGTTGGGACAGAATATTGTAAAATGGAGCAACAGTGTCCAGAAATTGGTGATTATGTTTTAAAAGAGACTTTGGGTTCGGGTGCATCAGGGAAAGTTAAGTTAGCGGAAAATACTCGAACTGGAGAAAAAGTTGCAATTAAAATTGTTAAAAAATCCCAAATTGAGCAGAAACCAGAGGCAGCGAGTAAAATAAGGAGAGAAATTGCATTAATGAGATTACTTAATCATCCTAATATTCTAAAATTAATTGATGTTTGTGAAAGCAAGAGACATTTATACATCATTATTGAAATTGCCCCAAATGGAGAATTATTTGATTTTTTGCTTGATAGAGGTAATTTGGATCCTGATTTAGCAACTAAAATGTTCAGACAAATTGTGTTTGGCCTTGAATATTTGCACGCCAACGGAATATGTCATAGAGATCTGAAGCCTGAAAATATTTTACTTGATGCGCATGATAATGTGAAAATTGCCGACTTTGGTTTTGCTAAGTGGATGAGAGACAACAAAGTTGCAACATCTTGTGGTTCTCCACACTATACAGCACCCGAGATTATTATTGGTTTACCTTATGATGGTAGATGCGCAGATATTTGGAGTTGTGGTGTTATTTTTTATACATTGTTAACAGTATGTTTTCTCAAGCTTTAATAGGCTTGAATTTAAATACTAACACGCAGGGTCGGCTCCCATTTGATGAATCAGCACTGAGAAAACTTTTAACTGCAATTAAAAGTGGGAAATATACTATGCCTGATGTTGAACCAGATATTCAAGATTTGATCAGGAAAATGTTAACTGTTGATCCCCAAAAACGAATCACACTGTGTGAGATCAAAGTACATCCTGCATTCTTGAAAGGTTTGCCATCAACATACAAATGTCCAGAGCCCCTTCCAATTCCTTTAATGCCAAAACCAGTTGATATGTCATCAGTATCTCCAATATTTTTAGATACTCTTCGACAAATTGGTTATGATGATCAAAGACAGCTCGAAAAAGACCTGCTATCATGTGATAATACACCTGCCAAAGAACTAATTTACCTGATGGAAAGAAACATATCTTTTGATACACTTCCTTGGGCCAGTCTTCCGGAAACAGGGAACCGAACATATGATAGCTTCTATTTGCCTGCTGAAGCACCAATGGCGGGAAGCGGTATATTTGCCAAACACGATCCATTCTACAGAACAGTGCATAACAGTGACTTTTCATTTATGAATTCGCCTGCTGCTTACTCTGCAATTGAAAGCTCAATTCTACAAAGTATTCCTGATACAATTGACCTAGAAAAAAAGGAGATTTTGGGAATCAGAGTGTCACTCAGTTTCCTAATGGCTTCAGTCCAAGGGTTTCTCTTTGAAAACGGCTGGAAATGGTTCCACCCCGATGAATTCACCATCCTTGCTAGAAACACACTGGTCAGCGCTGATATGTCTATTGAAGCAGTCTTCCAACCGGATCAGTCTATAACCCTGGTGTCCAAATTTGTCAGCGGTTCCTCAGAACACTTTGATAACTTTACTGGAATATTATCGGTTTTCATTGAAAATTTAGTGTAAACCAAATCCCCCATTCAATAAGTTACTTTCGGTTTGGTCGACCTTTTCGCATGGGACATATTCTCCGTCAACAACGTAAGGGTAATGGTAATGTTTTCAAGGCCCACACACACCACAGGAAGGGTGCTGCTAAATTCCGCCCACTCGACACAGCTGAGCGCACAAGTGTTATTCAAGGAATGATTAAGGAAATCATGCACGATCCAGGTCGTGGTGCTCCACTTGCCCAAATTGTCTTCAAGAAGGCTGATGGCAAGGGGCTCGAAAAGGCTCTTGTTGTTGCCCCAGAAGGTGTTCACTCTGGTCAATTCATCAAGTGCGGTTTTGGCGCCGAGCTTCAAGTTGGCAATATTCTCCCAATTGCCCAAATCCCAGAAGGTGCTGAAGTTTGCAACGTTGAACACCGCCCAGGTGATGGTGGTCGTTATGGCAGATGCTCTGGTGATTCATGCCGTATTGTTACCCACACTGAAGATGGTTACACTCGTATTCAACTCCCATCTGGTCGTAAGACACTCGTCAGTGACCTTTGCCGTGCTCAAGTTGGTATCGTTGCTGGTGGTGGTCGTCTCGAGAAGCCTTTGTTAAAGGCTGGTAACTCACACCACAAGTTTGCTGCTAAGAGGAAGTGCTGGCCAGTCGTTAAGGGTATTGTTATGAACCCAGTCGATCACCCACACGGTGGTGGTTCTCACCAACATATGGGTAAACCATCAACAGTTTCCCGTAATGCTCGCCCAGGTCAAAAGGTTGGTCTTATTGCTGCCCGCCGCACTGGTCGTAGGAGAGGTCTTGCCAAGCGTACTGAATAAAGCTCTTACAATCATTACTTTTATTTTTCTCTTCTTTTCATCGAACCAGCTCTTTTGATCCAAAGCCAAAAGTATCTATGAACACCTGTCACTGTGGCTAACACCACAAAAACTGCACCACCAATATAAAACAAAGGGATACGTGTCTGTTTCATATTAAAAAATGCAGAACTACCTATAACACATACATATGTATTCAACATCTTCATATCGAGTGTGGTGAATCCATTTCTTTCTATTGTGCAGCTGATTGTCGAATCAAATCCAATTCCTTTTTCAAAATCAGAATCAAAAATGCAGTTCTGGAACACCCCATTACTCTTCCCAACACACATATATGTAATGGGGCCATGATTCTGAATGAATGAATATTCTTTTAATACTGTGTGGCTGTCCTGGAAATAAATTAACCCTGACTTAACAGAGTTATTAACAATTAAGCCATATTGATGTTGACCAATGAATCTCATATTCACAAATGTTAAAGAATTGCCAGTTTTCCCATTAACAGACATGTAATACTTAATCAGGCTCTTCTTATTTCTTGGTTGACAATGAGCCAATCCAGCAACAAATTCAACTTCGCTTGATGAAATATTTATATACTCGCTTGACAGTTCGCCATGCCATAGATTGAGAATCCCATACCAGCACATATCACCATGTTTGGGGCATTGGTGGCATGTTAGAAGAGAAGAGTTAATCATGTTTGTGGCTTCAGCATATACTGTTGATCCATCGCTTCCATTAGGAGTTCCACATCTGCACAAATAAAAACAATTACTCTTCATAATGAAAGTGTTGATTTTTGCATATATTGCCCCTCCTTTTGCATTGGTGCGACATGATTCGAAGAATGAATTTGTAATACTCACATTGCCTTGGCTCACGATATTACATCCCGCTCCGTTTAAATTCGAAGTGCAACCTACAAAAACGCAATAATCAATAGAAATGATTCCGTCATCCATTTCAAGGGTATGAGTAAAACTCTCTTTGTATTTAATTTCTTGCTGATTGAGTACAATTACTGAAGAGAGATATTGTTTAAAATAACTGTTTTTGATTAATACTCCTAATATGCTATTTGTACTTAAAAATGATGAAAAAGATCTAGAAACACTAGTTTTTCTGATATCTAGATATCGAAAAGAAGAATATGCGGGAATTATCAACGAAAAATCTGTCCTGGAACGGAGCAAACATAGGTTTGCAAACGAAATATTCATTTGGGATATCCAATGTTGTCATCCCAGGTTAATTACAGATATCATGAAATTTTATTACACTATAACCGAGGGAATCCTACTGAGTAGAATTAAGACTATCAATTGCAATTCTGGCCTGTTTCCCTATTGAATCATCCCTGATTGCAATTTTGTTCAGAATTGTCATCATTTGTTCACTCTTGATTGCAGATCTAAGCTCGGTATTATGTGAAAGAATAGCTAACATTTCAATAGAAAAGAGCTGAACCAGGAAGAGATATGATTTACCTTCGGATGGATTTTCAATCTGAATAATTTCAGATATGGGAGCTAAAACACTCGAAAAAATAGGAACAATAAGATCTTCTGGTCCTCCAATGGTTTCTAATCTTCGTAGAACTCTGACAACAATAGATGAAATCAAAACAGCAAACTTACACTCAGGACGATCATCATCACAGCTATGGGGAATGTATGCATTTAGCACATCGAAAACGAGTGAAAGATTTCGTTTGGAAATCTCTACTGCCTCTTCATCAAAATGAGCCATATACTCCAACACTAATAATGAATAATAGATAGACGCGACAGATGAAAATTTTTCTTTCGGATCAAATACTTTTATCAAACTAGGAATTATCTCAAGTCCATTAGGAATCCTTTTAGAAAGATCAGCATTGTAAGTGTCTATATCAAATATTTCAAAAGATGGTATATATGTTGATATTGACGCAACAATAAAAGCAGAAACCCAGTTATCAGGATATAATATTTTCTCGGATAATGATTCTATGAGGCCAATTTGGAATCTTTTATGATATACCATTAAGTGTAAAAATCTTGCGGTAGCTCTCATCATCATTGTGTCATCGGATTTCAAAAGTTGATTAACATCCAATGTGTTGTAAGGAGCAGAAAGAACATCTACTTTGCATCCATGAGGATCCGCATTGTATAATGTAACAAACAAATCAAGGGTTAAGGCTGCAGCTGGACATTTACAATTGATTGAGTGTAACAAGAGATATTTTGCTGCTCCAGAGGCAATCATTAGGGGTGCATGCGTTTTATAGAGTTTCAATAAAGTATTAATTGCATGCCTATGAGAATCGATCATTTCTCCTGTTAAAAGTGAACAAAAGAAAACTATCCCTGTAGATTTTGGACTTTTTCGGAAAAAATCAAGTCCAATTGAGGAAGATGCCCATAATTGCAGTCCTGGATAAGCATTTTCCTTTGCATTGAGCAAATAATTGGTAACCGAACATGCATCACAAATTCTAACGTTTTTATCATCGAAATACGCTACAGAACTAGTACAATCCCCACAATATAATAATTCACAGTTTCTACAGTGATGTCTCCTCGAAAAAAAAGAAAATCTCTTCTTACACATTATACATTGATGACTTGCATTATCAGGCATCCAATTATGTTCCGAACTGCCAAGAATACTCGAATCAACTGAAGAAAGCCTCCCAAAATCATCAACAACAATAAAAAACTGACTTTCAAGAGACTCGTCAATGTTCATTAAAAAGTAAAACAAATATTCGGATTTAGGAGTTACTGCATATTCCAAGTGTGTTTAGTGGATATATTCATATAATCTTAATTGAATTTTATGATATACTACCACAATGAAAGGGAGCCTGACAATATTTAACTTTTTCATTTATGAAAGGCACTATTTGAAGTTCTAATAAAAATATATGAAGGAAAAACATTGTCATTAATCGTCTTTACATAAGCAGGAGGCAAAAGTAAAAAATTCTGTATTGAGAAATCTGTTTGGGAATCATGAAGCTGTACGAATTGGTTGGGAAACAAAGATGGTGTATGAATTTATAATTATTGGTTATTGAAGCAGTTGTAATGATAGATCCTATAACACTTCCTGATGGAACTGTAATTGAAAGGGGGTATTGGTGCTGGATTTGACATGATGTGATGGTTAGGGCTCCACGTTGAACATATAGAAGTGTGTAATAGTTTGATGAGAATTGGGTATTCGAAATTTCAATAAAGGCATCCCCTGATAATAGAACAACCCCATATGCACTTGATGGAACAGAGTTATTGTGGAAGATGGAGTGATCAAGATTACAAGTTCCAGATCCGCCCCAAAAGTATACACAGGTATAGTAGGTTGCGGAGTTGGAGGCAAATGTGTTATGGGTGGCCTGAAGGCTGGTATCATACTCAATTACGAATGAAGAAGTCATATCCACAATATTATTCGATGAATTAGTGTTTTGCAAAACATGCTGTCCATAGACAATGTAAATGTTGTACCGTGTTGTTTGCTGTGAATTGTTCCAGCAATGTTGAATAGACAAATAATCCAGAGAAAGCTTAATGCTGCTGCTTAAGTAGGCAAAATGGTATTGACTTTGAGCAAAACAATGGCTACCGCAAATTTTATCCAAGTATATTTCTTTTGTATCGATATAAAACACACCTCCTTGGACTGATGTTCCGCAATATACAAAATTACACTGATTGCATGTGATGGTCATCCCAGAAGTTTGACAATTCACAACTCCTCCAATACTATCTGATTTTATTAATTTAAAACTACAAAAAGAAATCAAAACTGTCGTTGTGGCTACAATTCTTTCGTTATTATATTGACACATCTCATTTGCTAAAGATAACTGAATGAACAGGAACAGTGTAAGGAACAACATTCAAATTTATGTTAATTCAATTCTTTTTCTTAACATTATTTCTACAACTTTACAAAAAATTATCCCCTTGTGGAGGGTTTTAAGTTAAAAATTTTAACTGATCATTAAAATAAACCATTTCAATTGATGATCATGTCGTAATAACACAAAATTGGATCCTTTTACCATCATCATGAAACATTCAAAATTTGTAATTAAAGAACTGTGGCGATGGGAAAAAATGTTGTGGTGGGGACCAGAACGATAAAAATCCGTTATTTTTGATTTTTTTTCTTATTTCATTAATAACTCTTTGCCAGATATACTTATAGATTTATTGTTATATTATCGATATGCACACTAATTAGATCTATGCTTTGATAATCAAAGATTCACTCGAAATATTCAAATTTATGTAGATATTGGCGATTTATTGTTTAACTTGATACATTGATTTCTCTATCAATATTGATCAATAAATTCAATTCATACTTCTTTATATGTATTGATGATAATTCTACCATTTGATTAATAAGAATTTATGAGAAACCAGCTACAAGCAAATAAAAGCACAATTTATCATTTTTTTAGAAATTTTAATTTTTTTATTTTCATAATTATGAAAAGCCTGGTTTCTTTCGCAAAATACTTATTTTATTAGCACTTTTTTTGCTATATCACTTATTGTAACCATTAGCTCAAAATAGCCTACAACAATCAATGATCATATCATTATAACACATAATTCGAACCTTTTACCATCATCATTTAAAATAAAATATTGAATTGATCACAACATATTGTGTTGTATTATTAGATATTCTATATGATTTTGGTCATTTTTTTCATGTTAATTGAAGACAATGGATATACTAGGACATAGGGATGTTAATTGGGGTATAAAAAATCAATTT
>Ga0074193_1000961_pt1 | contig 40828 bp, 40 predicted proteins | sample EPASupsiteHSE605_FD_64523 | JGI IMG/M metagenome (GOLD analysis project Ga0074193, IMG submission 64523) | Bioremediated contaminated groundwater from EPA Superfund site, New Mexico - Sample HSE6-05 | ecosystem: Environmental > Aquatic > Deep subsurface > Groundwater > Contaminated ...
AGACCATCGAATTGTACCGGCGGCGCTGTCTGTCGGCCCGCATGCTGGATTACGCCTTGTCCCTTGAATTATATAATACGCTGTTGTTATCAGAACCCGCCTATCAGCAAAGGCTTAGGCAAACAGTACAACATTTACTGGTTGATGATACGGAAGAAATATTACCGGCGGCGATGGAATGCATTATGCAGTTAATGCCCGCGGTAAAAACCGCTCATTTTGGTTATTGCACCGATGGTGGTCACAGTATCTTTTTTGGTGCCCATCCCGAGCTGGCCAGGGAAAGTCTGATACCTCTTTGTAAATATGTGGAACTGGGTGTTTCCCGTACCTCCACACTGGCGTGCAGTTGTTTTGGAGATGCACTGGCAGCAAAAATATTAAATGAAGAGCCTTTAAATGCCCCGGGTGGTGTAGTGTTACAGCATATTGTGGAGGACCTACGGGGACAGATGGTTCGCAGCACAGGTGAAAGTTTGTTGGACCTTCTGGAACGAGGTGTAGAGCCCGGCGATATTGCCATTGTGGCACCCTTTATTGATAAAGCGCTGGAACACACATTGAGCACAATGTTAAGCGGTAAGGGTTATTCTATTCGGAATAAGACCCGCAGTCAGCGTCTCATCGATCTGCCTTTTGCACGGGCGTTGGTTACATTACTTATCACAATGCATCCTGAGTGGCAGATTCCTAACTCAGCAGTGGACATGGCTCAGTTACTTGCGTTGTTGTTAGAACTGGACCCAATACGCAGTATGATTCTGGCGGAGCATGTGCTGGAAAAGGGCTGGGTCGAATTGGACCAGGTATCGGTACATTCCCGGGTTGGTTATGCAGCGTCCGGTCAGTACAATTTCGTGTGTCGCAGGCTGGCCGATCTTGTAAAAGATGTGCCGATAGCTGAATTAATCCAGCAGGTTTTTGGACGGTTGCTCTATCCCCTCCAGCCGGCGATAGAGGAGGTGGAGGGCTGCCGTCATCTAGCACAGTCGGCGCAGCATTTCCAGCAGTTTGCACTGGCTTTTTTACCCTTGCCTAAAATCGGCTGGCATTTCATACAGATGATACAAAAAGGGACAATCGCGGCAAAGGGCCGACGGCATGCAGAGCCTAAGCCCAGAGCCGTGAATCTGACCACGGCTTATGCGTTACTTATGGATAAGGGCACCTCCTATCGTTATCAGTTTTGGCTGGATCTTTCGCGAGATGCCTGGTTTCGTAGTGATGCAAAGGAACTAACCAACCCTCATGTACTGTCGCTGCGCTGGCGGGAAGGGGAAGTTTGGACTGATGCGATAAATGAGCGACTGCGTCGGGAAAAAACAGCCCGTACCGTAAAAGCGATGGCCCGCCGCTGTCGCTCAGGTATGATCGTCGCAGAAAGCGCCTGTGATAGCTATGGCTCGGAGCGAGAAGGGGAATTGGCTGCCCATCTTTCGGATTTGGAAGGGACAAAGGAGTTAATGGAATGATTGAACTAAGAGCAGGACAGCGGCAGGTGGCGGCATATCGCAGTGGTTACCTGGCCGTACCGGCTGTGCCCGGGGCGGGTAAGACTACGGTACTGGCATATTTGGCCTCTAGTCTGATTGAAGAAAAATGCATCGGGAGTGGGAAAATCCTGATTGTGACATATATGACCTCTTCGGTAGCTAACTTTAAGGCGCGTATCGCTGACTTTCTGGAAAAAAAGGGACTGCCTAAAACCAAAGGCTACGAAGTGCGAACGCTGCATTCCCTGGCTGTCAATATCCTGAAAGAACGACCGGAACGAGTTTTAATGCAGGAGGAACTGCAGGTGCTGGATGAAACCCTGCAGGATAGGGTAATTAAAGATTTTACCCTGGCTTGGATTGACCAAAATTACGATATTTGGAAAAGTTTTATTAAAACTTCGGAAAAAGCTAATCTTTATGCCAGGCATGTAGAGGATTGGAAGAGGGAAACCGTCAAACTGACCAAGGAGATGGTTCGCTATTTTAAAAGCAATGGTATTTCCGCAAGAGAGGCCAAGCAGAAAACGGCTGACTTGCCCACAAGCTCCTTTTTGCGCTGGAGCGCCACCATTTTCGAACAGTATCAATGCTGGATGGTACAAAGCGGGGTCGTCGATTTTGAAGATATGATTTTCCGGGCAGTATTACTGCTTAGAGAGGACCGGGAATTGCTGGCCCGCCTGCGAGAACGCTGGACTTATGTCTTCGAGGATGAAGCCCAGGATTCAAACCCGCTGCAGGAAGAAATCTTAAAACTGCTGGCTGGTGTAGAAGGAAATTTGCTGCGGGTTGGCGATAGCAATCAGGCGATTATGGGTACCTTTACCAGTGCTGAACCGACATTGTTCCGTAATTTTTGTAAGATGTCGACGGCCCAACCAATCTTAGTGGCCAGTCGGAGCAGTGCGGACATTATTGACCTAGCGAATTATCTGGTAGAATGGTCCACCAGTCCGGTCGCAGCTTGCCGTGACGCCCTTGAGGACCAGCGGATTGTGCCGGTGGGGCCCGAAGATAGATTTCCTAATCCCCAGCCGGACAAATATCTGATTGCGGCACCAAGTTTTGCGACTGATACAGAAGAAATTCAAAAAATCTGCCAGCATGCCTGTAACTATAGCGTTCAGAATCCCGACAAAACGATCGCCATCCTTGCGCCGGCGGATTACATACTGCAGGCGGTGGCAAACACATTGGAAGGCATGGGCGTAAATTTTTATGAACTAACCCGCCTGCCCCGGGAACGGCAGCGCACGGCGGAGGATGTAGGCGCTATTTTGCGTTACTTGGCCCGCCCTCAGGACAGTAATCTCTGTATGCGTATGATGATCCGCTTGGTGCCTGAATTGGTGGAAGACGACAATCATGTATTACGCAGCTGGTTACAACAGGAGCGTTTAGAAAATATCATGTATTCGCTGCGGCACGCTGTATTTTTAAAAGATTTGCCTGAGGAATTTACTAATTTAGAGATTTGGCCCTTGGTTAATGATGCACTGTGCAAAGTGCGGGCCTGGCTGGAGATGGCCTATTTGGCTCCCGATGCTTTAACATTGTGTGTTGCGGATCAATTGTCTTTATGTGGCGAGGAACGGGAGATTATCGCCCGTATGGCCCTGGATATGAAAGGCCGCTTAGCACAAAATCCGGCTTTGCGCTTGGATACGCTGTTACTGGAGCTGGATGCGATTAAGAATACCGGTAATCGATTTGCCAATATCGTATTCGAGCGGCGGGGTTATACGCCGAAAGCTGGCGTGATTAATCTTGTCACTTGCCATAAAGCCAAAGGGCTGGAATGGGATATGGTCTACATTATGGCTACGACGGCGACCGAATACCCCTACTCCCTCAAAGATCGCATCAGAAGTGAATTGTGGTTCTTGCAGGACGATGTTGCTAACCCTGCAGCTTTAGCTAAGGCGGAACTGCGAGCCTTGTTTTATCAAGACCAGTGCTGGAATCCACTGCTGGCAGCCAAAACCGATACTATTGCCGAACGCCTACGTCTATTATATGTAGCGATTACTCGAGCCCGAGAAAGCTTAATTATCAGCACGCATAAGCAAGCGAGTAAATTCAACAAAAAAGTCCAGCCCGCCGCTGCTTATGAGGCCCTGCGTCAATTTATCGAGCAACGGAGGCTAAAACAATGATCGATAAACTAAGAGAAATTTTTTTTAGCCAAGCGGCGCTTACGGCCTACCAGGCTTGTCCCCTGAAATTCAGATATCGTTATCTGGATGATTTAGGCTGGCTGCGTACACTTCAGGATGCGGACCGGCAAACAGAGCGGCTATTAGGTGAACAATTTCATCTGCTGGCCCAACGTTATTTTCAGCAGGTTGATCTTGCGGCTTTGCGGAAGGGGATACCACCGGGGCCATTAACGGCATGGTTTGATAATTTGGAACGGCATTTCCCCTTAGATAGCAGCGTTACCTACTACTCAGAGCAGGAAATCCGAATTAACGATGGCGGTACAAAATTAATTGCCAAATATGACCTATTGGCAGTGTACCCCGATGGGAGGATGATCATCTATGACTGGAAAACCCCAGCTAAACGCTTAAGTAAGACTTTGCGTACACTACAAGGCAAAATCTATCCGATACTATTGTGTGCAGCGGAACACTTCGGTCCGCCCCGACCTGAGATGATCACGATGGTTTTTTGGAATCCACGGTTTCCAGACGAAAAACAGCTATGGGCGTATCATGAGCGGCTATATTTCGAGGATCGGGACGAAATTTACGCGATGATCGCTGCAATCCTAAAAAAACCCTATCGGGATTTTTGTGGTATCAAGCCCGAGGATGGATCACTTCCACCAAAAGGCTGCGGATATTGTGAATATAGGCAGCTCTGCTATGGAACCGATGGTCAAAAAACAGGTTTTAATACTGTCGTAGCACCTGAGAGTTTCTTTTGTTGGGATGATATTGAAGAAATTCGTTACGAAGAGGCATAAAAATGGAACATAAAAAACAATGGCAATTACCAACACAGCTATGCTTATCACCGGAATTGATTGCAGCTGCGGGCGATGCGATCATTGCTGAGATCCTGTTCCGGAGAGGTTTTCAATCTCCGGAGGCTATACGCCAATTTATAGATATGGATTCGTGTGCACCCTTTGATTTTAGCGAGCATCAGTTGATCATGCCCCTTGTCCACCGTATTGAACAGGCTATCAATCGGGCTGAAAAAATCACGGTATATGGCGACTACGATGTGGATGGGGTTACTTCAACTGCGGTTTGGGTCGAGACGCTGTGCCATTTAGGTGCGACGGTTAGTTATCATGTTCCAGACCGCTTTGAAGAGGGATATGGTATTAATATAGCTGTATTACAGCAACTGGCGGAAAACGGCACGAAGCTAATTATTACCTGTGACTGCGGTATATCCAATATCTGCGAGATTGCCGTAGCCAGAAGATTAGGTATGGATGTCCTGGTCACCGATCATCACGAATTACCGGATACGTTGCCGGAGGTACCTATCTTTAATCCCAAAATGCTGCCCCAGGAGCATGCCAGCTTTGCATTGCCCGGGGTTGGAGCCAGTTATGTTGTGGCTAAGGAACTATTAAAACAGTTTGGACACGAATTATATGCAGAAAAGTTGCTGGAGTTGTTGGCTTTAGGTATCATCGCGGATGTGGTACCGCTCACCAAGGATAACCGATGGTATTTGAAACAGGGCTTACCCCGACTCTTAAAGTCACCACGTCCAGGCCTGAAGGCGCTGTTGAATCTTGCCAAAATTAATCCTATCTACGGTACGGAAGAAGATATTGCTTTTCAGGTAATACCACGCTTAAATGCCGCAGGTAGGCTGGATAGCGCCCGATTGGCTGTGGAATTGTTATTATGCCGGGAGGAGGTTGAAGCCCGGGAATTGGCAACGAAACTGGATCGATTAAATGAAATGCGGAAGGTTTTTTGTGAGCGGATGATGCGGGATGCGGTTGCACAGATCTCTGAACTCCCTGAAACGCCTGCCGCCTTGGTCTTATATCAGGAGAACTGGCCCGAGGGTGTGGTCGGTGTTGTGGCCGGTCGATTGGCTGAACAATACGGGAGACCGGCTTTTCTGATGACCCGTAAGGAAAATGGTACAATCACCGGTTCAGCCCGCTCGGTAGCTGGATTCAACGTTTTTCAGGCATTGACAACCTGCCGGGATATTTTGGATAAATTTGGAGGACATGAAGGGGCCGCAGGCTTTTCGCTGGTTTGGGAAAATATCGTAGTATTTAGAGAGCGGATTGAGCAGATGGTTAGCAGGATGGCCGGGGAAACAGAAAATTTAGAAGCACTGTCCGTGGATGCTACACTGTCTGCGGATCGGATTAATATCGAGCTTTATCGGCGTATTCGCCAATTAGCCCCCTTTGGGCAGGAAAATCCCCAGCCAGTGTTTCTAATTGATGGGCAAATTACTGTTAATCAAGTAATGAAAGAAGGTTCCTTGCATCGACGGCTGCGTGTTGCTAAAAATAGCACTGAGATAGAGGGAGTCTGGTGGCATAGTGCGAGCAAAAATGTCGGTGAACAGGATCGGGTTATTGCTCGCGTGCGGCTTAACTTTTTTCGGGATGTCGCGGTGCAGTTGGATATCCAGGATAATGTTAATGCTGAAGATTGTTTAAATCCACGACCTCCCCATAACCTGCAGCTCATTGACTCCCGGGGGTGCGCGCGGGAGATACTACAAATGGCCTATCCTCATGCAATTTTCTTTGGTGAGGGCCCTGAAGTATTAGATGCCTTATCGCGCAGGGAACTTGCAAAGGCTGATACATTGGTATTGCTTACGATCCCCCCGCATTGGGAAGAAATTCGTGCAGCGGTATGTCCGCAGCAAATAGTGATTGCCTGGGATCATGAATCTGGAAATGGGCATGGAAAAGTGGAAACTACCTGGCGATACTTGCTGGGATTGGTTAAATATGCTGCGCGCATGTATCAAGGATCTATTACGATCGAATGTGCGGCAACCAAGCTAGGCTTAACCAAAGAGCTTATTCTGGCTGGGCTGATCGCCATGGAGGAAGCCGGGTTGCTAAAGTTGACTACGATCGATGCGCAGCGGATTAGCGTTGAGCTTCGGCAAACTGAATTACCTAACTTTTGCAAATTGCAAGGCTATCGCCGTTTTATCAAAATGCTGGGCGAACTTGAAGCATACAGGAGTTATCTGCGCTCCCTGCCGGTGGAAAAGCTGGGAGAAGTACTGCAAAGCGAGGAATGTGATAGTGCCTAGGAAGGTAATAAATTGAAATTTGCATATTGCGAAAAAGAAAGATAATAATTATGTCAATTAGAGTTCCCCACGCATATTGTAGAGTGGGAGGTGGCATCATGTTAGAAGCAGGCGATGTTATCTTTTTACCGCCGAGATTTGGCAACGCTAAAAAAGGAGTCCTTGTGCGAAAGGAACTCGACGGGCAGTGGCTGATCCAGATTGGTACTTCGTCATATCAATATTTGCCGGAAGTTGAACTACGGCCGATGAAGAGGAGCAGTAGATGTTGGAACTGTGGCGCTCTGTTAAACGACTCCCATAACTCAGAGCGTTCCGCTGGTCAGGATGGGTCGGATAAATGCTCGACTTGTGGAGCATGTGCATGCAGAAGGTCGGATGATAAATAGCTAATATTGAGTCAAACCGACGATGGCAAAGCAGCGGCCCGGCGCACACCGGGCCGTTTGTTTCAAAAATAGTCGTAGTATAAATTGATTAACAAAAGAGCAGTAGCATAATTAAGATTTTGTGGTGAGGGTGTTTGTACACATAATTAAACGTTGATTTAGATATTTTAAAGACAATACACTTGAAAAATAGAAAATATCTGTTAAGATGTATTTTAGCGAGTTTAACATTATAGATTATATGCTATTCAATGCTCTCTTTTGGTTGAAAGCAAAGTGGCAGCCAAGTTTTAAAATCATAAGACAAGAAGTAGGGAGAGTGTAATGGAAATAAAACAGATCAAGAAACTGAAGTTATATGGTTTTAATAATTTGACCAAGACATTAAGCTTTAATATGTATGATATCTGCTATGCGAAGACGCCGGAGCACCGCGATGCATATATTGAGTATATTGATGAAGAATATAATGCGGAACGACTTACGAACATCCTGACGGAAGTTGCTAGGATTATTGGCGCCAATATTTTGAACATTGCCAAGCAGGATTATGATCCGCAGGGTGCCAGTGTTACGATGTTAATTTCCGAGGGGACCGCACTTACGGAACAGGATGGCGAGCTTGAATTGGCGACTTCTGAACAGCCCGGTCCTTTGCCTGATGCTGTCGTTTGTCATTTGGATAAGAGCCATATTACTGTGCATACCTATCCGGAAAGCCATCCCCATGATGGTATTAGTACCTTTCGTGCGGATATTGATGTATCAACATGCGGCGTTATTTCGCCACTTAAAGCACTAAATTTTCTATTACACAGTTTTAACTCGGATATTGTAACGATTGACTACCGCGTCAGGGGATTTACCCGCAATGTGGACGGAAAAAAATATTTCATTGATCACAAGATTAATTCAATTCAAAATTATATTATGAGTTCGACCCGGGATTCTTACCATATGATTGACGTAAATGTATATCAGGAACACATTTTTCACACAAAAATGCTATTGAAAGAATTTGACCTGGATAACTATCTGTTCGGAACCGGGAAAAAGGAACTGATGGTTGGAGAGAAAAAGAAAATTAAACAGAGATTGAAAAAGGAAATGGCCGAGATTTTTTATGGCAGGAATATTCCCAAGGTCTAAAGCAATGCTAAAAGATATGGAGAGCGGATACGGTGCTGTATACGTCTCTCTTTCTTTCATTCGGAATTCAGAAGTCAGGAGTCAGAATGAGAGAACGGGCGGTTTCGGCTTAAAATATTCTGAGTTCGGAATTCTGACTCCAGGAATAAGCTAGGGAGGGTTAACTATAAAATTTCAACCATTACGGCTGGAGGATAAACCGCTTTTTGATGCGTACTTCCGGCAGCAAAGATACGAGGGGTCTGAGTGTAACTTTACAAATTTATATATGTGGCGAAAAGCCTACGGGATTGAGTGGACCATTGAGCATGACAGCCTGTGTATTAAGGCGACCAATAGTGGAAGAACCTATGTATTGCCGCCCTTTGGTCCGGACCGGGCTTGTGAACAGGTATTAGGGCTAATGCTGGACTATTTTGGACAGCAGGGGTTACCCTTTTACATGAGGGCAGTACCCCGGCGTTTCGTAAACGTAATCGAAGAGTGCATGCCCGGTCGATTTATGTTCAAAGAACAACGGGATAGTTTCGACTATGTTTATAACGTGCAAGATTTATGTACATTGAAGGGACGGAAATATAGCCGTAAGCGCAATCATATCCAGAATTTTAAACAGGCACATTGTGACTATATGTATATGCCATTAACTGAAGCCTTGGTGCAGGATTGCATTGATAACGAATTAGAGTGGTGTGAGAAACGGAACTGCGATGAAGTACTTGATCTCCGCTGTGAAAAATTTGCGATTATCGAGGCATTGCTGAAATTCAGCTATTTAGAGTTGTCCGGTGGTGTGATCATGATTGGTGGCAAGGTAGAAGCCTTCACCTTTGGGGAGGCATTAAATGAAGATACCGCGGTCATTCATGTCGAAAAAGGTAATCCTGATATTAATGGAATTTATGCAGTTATTAATCAGGAGTACTGCGTGAACAATTGGGAGTCGATGCAATATATCAACAGGGAAGAGGACATGGGCATCGAAGGACTGCGTAAAGCTAAAGAATCCTATTATCCGGTTACTTTGATCGAAAAATACGATGTTGCAGTTAAGGCGAGGGAATAGAAAAAGACGACCCTTTGCGGGGTCGTCTTGCTGTGCGAAATTAGAAGTTTACGGTGAGTTCGGCACGCATTTGGTCTGGATGGATACTGGGGTCACTTACTTGGTCGACAAAGTCTTTGTAAAGATTTAGGTTGGCGTTAGTGCCTACTTTGTAGTTTGCTTCAAGGCGGAAACCTTTGGAGTCAGCGAAAGCGCCATTTTTGGTCCAACCTGCATCTACTGCCCCAGTATCAATATTGCGGTAGGAAACAGCGTAGTTGAAATCACCTTTTTTCGCAACTTCGCCGACGGTAGCTTTAACCAGGTAGCCGTCTTTATTGTCGGTATCGTTTTTCACGTATTCACCGGCTAGCTTGATGTTGGTGGCAACTTTGGTATTAGCATTGATAGACCAGTAATCAGTGGACTCTTTTTTCAAGAAATTCGCCCCGACATTGATATTTTCAACCGTTGTGTTTAGTTGGGCGGCAACTACGTCATCAGTACCAGAACGGCCGGCAAAACCATATGCTCCGACATTACCAGCTGTGGTCGCCAAGGATAATCCTTCGATACCGTTGATATCAGCTAATAAACCATGGCCGACTTCAACGGGCTGAAGGCCTGCTTTAATGTCCACCATGCCGATTTTGGCACCAATGTACATTTGCTCAATGTTAATACTTGCTCCCGATAGGCCGGTACCGGCTTCTGCATAGTTTAGGCCATATTGAGGACCTTGTTTGTCAATACCCATGATACGGCCATGGGCGTAAATGTCATCGCCGAGTTCGGCGTCGGCATTTAAACGGAAGCGAGTGTCAATGTAAGTATGTTCACCATCATTCTTTTGGGCCAGGATACGAGCATCGCCGGAGATAACGGGAGCAGCAAAAGCGGAAACAGTGGAAACGGTTAGAGCGGCTAGAACGGCAGTGGCTAGAAGTTTCTTGTTCATTTTTTTTACCTCCACATGTTTTGTTATTGGTAGGGATGCCATCTATCAATAACCTACTGACATCTGTGAAGTCTATGTATGAGTATCCATGTTTCCTCATAGTAGTCTTCTAGATCTTTCGTCGGTTATTCTTATTACGCTTCTTCCTGCGGAGAAATGGAACGTATCCATTTTCTCTGTCGCAGTGCGAAACGTGGATAAGTTTTTCATGCTTAAATTATTCTGTTTATTTTACATAATTCCTGCAGTGTAAATATGCTAAAAAGCTGTCAATGTATGGTATATACAGGTTTAAAGCAATATTTGTTTCATTATTAACATTACATAAATAAACTAATAAACGTAAACCCTATTTTCAGCAGGTACTTAGAAGGGATGCGGAGAATAAATTTTTAGACAAAAGAAGTAAGCAAAGTGTTTGCAATGATCGAGTTTTACGTAAAGGAGTATACTCGGATGTTTGAATTTAGTGAAGAACAGATTCATCGATATAGCCGTCATATTCTGCTGCCGGAAGTGGGCGGAGCAGGGCAACAGAAAATACACAAGGCTAAAGTCCTTATTATCGGCACTGGTGGTTTGGGGTCGCCTGTAGCTTTTTATTTAACGGCAGCAGGAGTGGGCACAATCGGACTGGTAGACGACGATGTCGTAGAACTTAGTAACTTGCAACGACAGATTATACATAGTACGCGGGATATTGGTAGGCCAAAGGTTACTTCCGCCCAAGAAAAACTAGCGGCGTTAAATCCCGACGTTAGGGTTATAACATATCAAACCAGATTTACCGCTGCTAATGCGCTGGATTTGATGGATGGGTACGATATTATTGTGGATGCCACTGATTATTTTGGGACGCGCTACTTAATTAATGCCGCTTGTATAGAACGGAAAAAGCCTTTTGTTTATGGGGGTGTTTTACGATTTATCGGACAGGTTTTAACGGTCATCCCGGGACAGGGCCCCTGTTTTAGATGTGTATTTCCCGAACCGCCTGAGCCGGATGCGGTACCTAGTTGCGGTGAGACAGGCGTACTGGGGGCCGTTGCAGGTACAATCGGCACATTACAGGCGACAGAAGTACTGAAATATATTATTGGCAAAGGGGAGTTGCTATGTGGTCAGTTGGCTATATATGATGCTTTGAAAATTAATTTACGGAGAATACCGTTTCAGCAAAATCCCCTTTGCCCAAGTTGCGGTAGGGTAGATCTGATTTAGACCTGACAGATTACTAGGTAGTACACAAAAAGTCCAAAAAAGGATTATTAGTGAAAAACGCGAAGTAAATGGAAGTATGATGCATGAAATTGCGAAAATATGGCGAATAATAATATTATATTGAAGGTGGTGTGAAAATAATTGTGTTAAAGAGTATGACCGGTTTCGGGCGTGGTGAATATAAAGATAGTGAGTACCATGTTACGGTCGAAATGCGGGCAGTCAATCATCGCTATGCGGAGGTCGTTTTCCGTATGCCCCGTAACTTTTATGCTTTGGAAGAACGGGCACGCCGACTTGCTCTGGAAGCTATTTCGCGGGGGCGTTTGGATGTTACTATTACGGTAGAGGAACAACATGAGAAACAAAGAACGGTAAAAGTTGACAAACAACTCGCAATCGCTTACTATAATGCTTTAAGGGATTTAGGGGATCTTTTGCAAAGTGCGGAAGGTATCAGCGTTCCTTTTATTGCTAAATTCCCTGAGGTCATGAAAATCGAAGAGGCGGAGGAAAATCTCGAACTGCTGTGGCCCAAAATAGAACATGCGTTGCAAAAGGCAATTCAATCACTGATGGGTATGCGTGAAAGAGAAGGATCCTCCATTAAAGTTGATATGCTTCACCGGTTAGCATTATTGGTCGGTTATATTAACGAAATAGAAGAGCGGGCGCCGGTCGTTTTAAAAGAGTACCGGGAAAAACTACTCGGCCGTATCCGGGAGGCTCTGCTTAGTTCTGAAATTGATGAGAACAGACTGATGATGGAAATCGCTTTATTTGCAGACCGGACAAATATCACAGAAGAATTAGTTCGTTTTAGAAGTCATCTTGAGCAATTCGAAGATACTTTACATAAAACGGATGCAATTGGCCGGAAGTTAGATTTTATCGTGCAGGAAATGAACCGAGAGGTTAACACAATTGGTTCTAAGGTCAATGACTTTATGATTGCCAACAAAGTAGTTGAAATTAAGAGCGAGCTGGAAAAAATACGCGAACAAATTCAAAATTTGGAGTGAACTAAATTAAACTGAGGAGGCCTTGTTCATGGATATAAAATTGATCAATATTGGTTTTGGTAATATTGTATCTGCTAATCGTATCGTAGCCATTGTCAGCCCCGAATCCGCGCCTATTAAGCGGATCATTCAGGAAGCCAGGGATCGTGGTATGCTGGTCGACGCAACTTATGGACGTCGCACCCGTGCTGTAATTATCGCTGACAGTGACCATGTTATCCTTTCGGCAGTACAACCTGAGACCGTGGCCCATCGACTATCCAGTAAAGAAACAAATGAGGATGCAGGAGAATAGGGAATTCGAAAGGGGATAATGGTATGACACAAGAAGGAATTCTTGTGGTCCTCTCTGGCCCTTCGGGTACTGGCAAAGGGACAGTGTGCAAGGAGTTACTGCGGCACTGTCCTAGCCTTCATTACTCAATTTCTGCTACAACCCGCCAACCCCGTTTAGGAGAAGTCAACGGGGTTAATTATTATTTCACACCACAAGATCAATTTTTGGAAATGGTAGAGCAGAATAATTTATTGGAATGGGCAGAGGTATATGGCAACTATTACGGCACGCCACGTAAATATGTAGAGGAACAATTGCTAAAGGGTTATGACGTGGTCCTGGAAATAGATACACAGGGGGCACTACAAGTCAAAGAGCGGTTTAATAAGGGGATACTGGTATTTTTGCTTCCTCCTTCCCTTACAGAACTGGAGGATCGAATTTGGAAAAGAGGTACGGATACCCCGGATACGATCAAACGACGATTAAATGCGGCCACAGCGGAATTTGACCAGATACGCAATTATGAGTATGTTGTTGTAAATGACGATGTTAATGCTGCGGTAGAAAAGATTAGGGCAATTATCCTTGCGGAAAAATGCCGGGTATCAAGAAGTCAGAAGGAAATAGAAGCGATATGTGCGATACATAATACATAAGGGGGACAGCAATATGATACGACCGTCTTTGGATATATTGGTTAAGAAGGCAGATAGTAAATATACGTTGGTGGTTGCTGCGGCTAAGCGGGCACGTGAAATAATGGACGGGAGTGCGCCGATGGTCGAAACCAAGTCGAATAGACCTGTCACCATAGCACTGCAGGAGATTGCTGAAGGAAAACTGGGGTACGAACGGACTAAAGCCGGTATTAAGTAAAACGGAGGCACGGGTATGTTACAAGGAAAAACAATCGTGGTCGGGGTAACCGGCGGCATTGCAGCTTATAAAACAGTTGATCTTATCAGCCGCTTGCGCAAACTGGGAGCCCACATTCATGTGATTATGACCCGTGCCGCCACACAGTTTGTACAGCCGCTTACCTTTCGGGAAATATCAGGGCAACCGGTTGTTGTCGATATGTGGGATGAGCCTATCATGTGGAATGTGCAGCATGTTAGTTTAGCTAGAAAGGCAGATTTGCTTGCGATTGTACCGGCAACCGCCAACACACTTGGTAAAATCGCCCATGGTATTGCCGATGATATGCTTACCACCACTGTAATGGCGACAACGGCACCGGTGTTTTTGGCGCCGGCAATGAACACAAAGATGTATATCAATCCGATTACGCAGGAAAATATCACGCGGCTTAAAGAATTAGGATATTTGTTTATGGAACCGACTTCAGGTCACTTGGCCTGTGGTGAGGATGGCGTTGGCAGACTGCCAGACCCCGCCGATATCGTGCACCGTATTATACAGATACTAAGTACTCAGCAGGATCTTGCCGATCGTAGGATATTGGTTACTGCTGCCGGAACGCAGGAACCAATTGATCCCGTACGTTATATCGGAAATCACTCCAGTGGCAAAATGGGCTATGCGCTCGCTGAAGTGGCCCGTGAAAGAGGCGCTCAGGTCGTGTTGATTTCCGGACCTTCGAATTTAAGGCCGCCGGAAGGTATCGAATTTATCATGGTAAATACCGCTGCCGAGATGAGAACGGCAGTGCTGAAATATTACCCGGAAGTGGACGTTGTGGTAAAGGCGGCTGCTGTGGCCGATTATCGGCCTAAAATTCCTGCTGCGCACAAGATTAAGAAGCATGCCGAGCAAATGGTGATCGAACTTGAAAAAAATCCGGATATTCTCGCTGAACTAGGGGAACTAAAACGGCATCAGATTTTAGTTGGCTTCGCGGCGGAAACACAGAATCTAGAGGAAAATGCCCAGGCTAAGCTACGGCGTAAAAATCTGGATATGCTTGTTGCAAATGATGTAACAGTCGCCGGTGCGGGTTTTAATAGCGAAACCAATCTGGTCAAACTTCTTTTGGCTGATGGACGGTGGAAAAGTTTACCGCTGATGAGCAAAAAAGAAGTTGCACATAGAGTTATGGACGAAATTTTAGGCGTAATCCAGAATAAATGTTGATTTTGGGGAAATTATAACGTAGAATATATAGGTACTAACTCTCACATTAAGAGAAGGCGGAGGGACTGGCCCGATGAAGCCCGGCAACCATTTGTCCAAGGACAGAAACGGTGCCAATTCCTGCAGGTTATACCTGGCAGATGGGAGAGAGGGAAATATGTTTATTTTCTCTCCACCATGCAGTGGAGAGTTTTTTTCGTTTAGTGGAAAGTATAATCGGACAAATGTAACGAAGGTTTGGCTTAGCCAAGTTTTTTAAATTCGATAGGGGGTATGTAGATTGGAAAAACGTCGTTACTTGTTCACCTCTGAATCTGTTACCGAAGGCCATCCTGATAAGATTGCTGACCAGATCTCCGATAGCGTATTGGACGCTATTATAGCGCTGGATCCATTAGCTCGTGTGGCCTGCGAAACTTTGTGCACAACAGGTTTGGTTCATGTGGTTGGTGAGATTAGCACCGAATGTTATGTAGATATACCTAAAATTGTACGCGAAACGATCAAAGAAATTGGCTATACCCGTGCGAAGTATGGCTTTGATGGCGAGACTTGTGGTGTAATGACCTCTATTGATGAACAGTCTCCAGATATTGCCATGGGTGTAAATACCGCGATGGAAGCTAAAAGAGGGGATATGGACTCAATCGAAGCAATTGGCGCCGGTGACCAGGGAATGGTATTCGGTTATGCGGCCAACGAGACGGCTGAATATATGCCGCTGCCTATCTCACTTGCGCATAAACTGGCCCGACGGTTATCAGAAGTACGTAAGAATAATGAACTGTCTTATCTTCGTCCAGATGGTAAAACCCAGGTTACCGTTGAATACGAAGATGGTCAGCCTTTGCGGGTCGATGCGGTAGTCATTTCTACCCAGCATAGTCCGGATGTGGATCATGCGACCATTGAACAGGATTTACTGGCCAAGGTTGTAAAAATTGTAATACCTGATTCATTGCTGGATAGTAACACTAAATATTATATTAATCCTACCGGTCGTTTTGTGGTCGGTGGCCCGCAGGGGGATGCAGGATTGACCGGTCGTAAGATCATTGTAGATACGTATGGTGGTATGGCTCGTCATGGCGGCGGGGCATTCTCCGGCAAGGATCCCACAAAGGTTGATCGTTCCGGCGCTTACGCTGCGCGCTATGTCGCCAAAAACATCGTAGCAGCAGGCTTGGCTGATAAATGTGAGGTGCAGATTTCCTATGCTATCGGTGTAGCGCGGCCCGTTTCCGTCATGGTAGAAACTTTCGGAACTAATAAAGTGCCTGTTAACATAATAGAAGGCTTAGTCCCTAAGTTTTTTGACTTGCGTCCCGCAGGTATTATCAAAATGCTGGATTTACGCCGACCCATCTACAAGCAAACGGCGGCCTACGGACATTTTGGCCGTACCGATGTTGATCTTCCGTGGGAAAAATTAGATAAAGTGGATATTCTGCGTAAAGAAGCCGGATTATAAAGCAAAAAGCATCCTCTTGCAAAGAGGGTGCTTTTTAGGTCTTCGGAAAGATTTTTGAACCGCGGGGACGCGGAGAGCGCGGAGGGGCTAAAATAACATATTAAATGTTTTGTTTCTTGCTGAGAATAATCTTGGACATGCTAGGGATCTGAGAATATATAAAAAATCTCGAAGGCATAAGATTTATCCGCGTCCTCCGCGTCTCCGCGGTTTAATTTTTTTAAGGCCTCCTCTAAAAAATTCCAGCCATACTCGCTGTAGTTTTGGGAAATACTAGGTTCCAACAAAAAAATAATGGGAGGCAGCTCGATATGGTTACAGCGGTTTATGCAATTGGTGGGCTAAAAGGGGATCATTGCCGTGATCGCATCGAACACGTAATCAGCCATCTGGAAGGTGTTGACAAAGTGGCGGTAGATATGGCTAATAAAAAAGTAACTGTGGATTATGATTCGAGTGAAATTGCAAGTGGCTATATTGAAACAACCCTTACTACACTTGGGTATTCTATTCAGGGGTAAAGTGGAAATAGGGATTTGGGAATCCCCGATCCCTGCTTTAAAAGGAGGAGTTTAGCGTGAAGATTAGGTTTTCTCCCTGGAGGCAGGGTCGAAAAGCATTTACGGGCACTGTATTTCCCTCTGAAAAAAGACTGAGGGATATGATTGTTGATGAGGTACTGGGAATTTTTGATGAGGAGATATACATCTCTAATTTGCAGGATGAACGTTTCAATACTTAGTACTTACAAAAGAATTTACGAACGAAGCCTAGCTAGGCTTCGTTTTGTTTATTAAGAGGAATTTAGCGAACAAAGGCGAAATAAAACAAGTCATAGAATTTATCTGGGAGGCAATATGGAGGAGCCAATTTACGCTGAAGTCATTGTTAATGTTCCTCATCGCAGGGTAGACCGCTTATTTCATTATCAGATTCCAGAAGAACTCCGATTCCAAATACAGGCAGGGCATAAAATAGAAGTTTCCTTCGGCAACCGTCAGGTAGAAGGGATTGTAGTCAATATAACTGACCGGGCGCCAGCGGTTGATTTGAAAATGGTAGAAAAAATTATCGACGTTCCTCCTTTACCACAGGATCTATTAGCGTTGGCTCGCTGGATTGCGGATGTCTACGTTTGTCCTTATATTGATGCGTTAAACACGGTGTATCCCACGAAAACAATCAAACGGAGACGACGCAAGAAAACGACTAAAACGTTTCCTGAATCGCTGCCCTTTGAACCTTCTGTGGAGCAGGGGAACGCCATTAAACAGATTAGCAGTAAAATGGCTGAAGGGAAAAGCGCAACCGTGCTCCTGCAAGGTGTAACCGGCAGTGGGAAAACTGAAGTTTATCTTCAGGCTATTGATGAGGTTCTCGGTTGTGGCAAGCAAGCAATAGTACTTGTGCCGGAAATAGCCCTTACACCACAGATCGAAGAACGATTTTTGGCTCGCTTTGGCGACCGTGTAGCCGTAATGCATAGTCGATTGTCCGACGGAGAACGGAGCGAAGCCTGGCGTCGAATTCGGGACGGTGAAGTCGGGGTGGCAGTGGGTGCAAGATCTGCAATATTTGCCCCTTTTTCCCGGATTGGTTTAATTATCATCGACGAGGAGCACGAGTTTTCGTATAAACAGGAGGATAATCCTAAATATCACACCAGAGATGTTGCAGCCCAAAGGGCGAAATGGCATAACGCGGTTGTGGTGTTAGGCACTGCTACTCCGTCGATTGAAAGTTACTACCTGGCACAACAGGGGGTATACAGTTTTCTGACTCTGCCACGGCGGATTCATGATCGACCGATGCCAGAGGTTAATATCGTTGATATGCGGGAGGAACTTCGGTTAAACAATAGAAGTATGTTTAGTAGGTCTTTGCATGAAGCTATCGGTGAACGGCTTACCCGTGGGGAACAGAGCATTATTCTCTTGAACCGTCGCGGCTTTGCCACGTTTGTATTGTGTCGGGATTGCGGGTTTGTAGTACGCTGCCCGCATTGTTCAGTGTCTCTAACCTATCATTCCTCCGATAAAAGTATGCGGTGCCATTACTGCCAGTTTAGGAGCGGCACGCCGGACACTTGTCCAGCCTGCAGGAGCCATCGTATTCGCTATTTTGGCGCCGGTACTCAAAAGGTAGAAGATGAGCTGCGTACGATTTTTCCCGAGGCACGGATATTACGGATGGATTCAGATACAACCACCCGCAAAAATAGTCACCAGCAGATATTAGCGGCTTTTGAGCGTGGTGATGCCGATATCCTGCTGGGTACGCAAATGATAGCTAAGGGTTTGGATTATCCAAACGTTACACTGGTGGGCGTCGTTGCTGCAGATACTGCGCTAAATTTGCCCGATTTTCGCTCGGCCGAACGAACCTTTCAACTGCTGACCCAGGCAGCGGGGCGAGCTGGCCGTGGAGATAAGTCCGGACAGGTAATCATACAGACTTACAATCCGGAAAATTATAGTATCAAGGCGGTTCAAACCCAGGATTACGCTGCTTTTTACCGAGAAGAGATTGCTATTCGTGAGGAGCTGTGCTATCCACCCTTTCACTCCTTAATAAAAATCGTAATTTCGGGGGATGATGAGAGAGAAGTTATCCATCGTTTGGAAAATGTTTTAGGCGATGCTAGGCAATGTGCGGAGAGCCGCGGAATACAGATGGAATTTTTAGGCCCGTCACCCGCTCCGCTTAATCGGATAAAAGACCAATTTCGTTGGCAGCTGTTTTTAAAGGGACCGGATAAGCAGCTTCTGCATACCGTACTTATAGATACTATCGACGAAGCAACCTTTGGATCTGGGGGTCTGTCGATAGATGTGGATCCGGTCAGTATGCTCTAAAATTAAGATAGTTAAAGATATTAGGGGCATCAGATGTCGGGAGATCAAGGAGGAATATACAATGGCTGTATTAAGAATCTGTCTTTCAGGCGATGAAGTACTAAAGGCAAAGGCAAAACCTATTTCAAAAATAACGAAGCAAATAAGACAACTTTTAGACGATATGGCTCAGACCATGTACGAGTCTAATGGGGTTGGGCTTGCAGCGCCTCAAGTCGGACATTCGCTGCAAATTGTCGTCATTGACGTCGGACACGGGTTAATTGAACTGATGAACCCTGTAATCGTAGAACGTGAGGGTGAGGAAACGGCGCAAGAGGGATGCCTAAGCATCCCCAATGTCTATGGCGAAGTGTGCCGTAGCGCCAGGGTCATCGCGGAAGGCTACGACCGCACGGGACGGAAAATACGCGTGGAGGGTAGAGGGCTTCTGGCCCGTGCTATTCAGCATGAATTAGATCACCTTGAGGGTGTTTTGTTTATCGAAAAGGCGGAGAACATAGAACAGAAAGAACTTACAGAATAGGGGCTAGCCCCTATTCTGTAAGTAGGAGGTTACTATGCTGAGAGTTGTGTTTATGGGAACGCCGGAATTTGCTGTTCCCACTTTAAAGATTTTGCATGAGGCAAATTATAATATTGTCGGCGTAGTGACACAGCCTGACCGCCCTAAAGGGCGGGGACAGAGATTGACTGCCTCGCCGATTAAAGAATACGCCTGTAGCCACAACTTACCGGTGTTTCAGCCCGAACGGATCAAGACACCTGAGTTTGTAGAGCAGCTGCGGCTAATTAGGCCGGACATCATCGTAGTTGTTGCTTATGGGCAGATACTTTCTGAAGAAATATTAGCGCTGCCACCTTTTGGCTGTATTAATGTACACGCATCTCTGCTGCCGGAATATCGTGGAGCCGCGCCTATTCACTGGGCACTAATAAATGGTGCAACAAAAACTGGTATTACAACCATGCACATGGCGCGAGGGTTGGATACCGGCGATATGATTTTAAAAGAGGAACTTCCTATTTCCGACACGGATAGCACTGGCACGTTGCATGACAAACTTTCCGAGCTTGGCGCTGCATTACTACTGGAGACGGTACGCCAATTGGAGGCAGGTATTGCCCCTCGGGAAAGGCAGGATGATACACTGGCAAGCTATGCATCTTTGTTGAAGCGTGAGCATGAGTGGCTGAAATGGGAAAAAACGGCCCGGGAATTACATAATCAAGTTCGCGGTTTAAATCCCTGGCCTGGTGCCTATACGACGCACCGTGCACGCAAACTAAAGATCTGGCGCGCTGAACCACTTGCGGGGAACAACACGCTGCAGGCGCCAGGCACAATCAGCCAGATAGATAAAGATGGAATTGTTGTGGTTACTGGCTATGGCAGCCTGCGACTACTAGAAGTACAGCCTGAGAATGCTAAACGAATGCTTGCCGTGGAATACGCCCGGGGTCATCACCTGGAAGCCGGTGAGCAAATGGGAGTGTAAAGTTTGTGATAACAACAGCACGGATCCAAAAAAGGTTATTTATGGGGCTCATTTTGGCTAGCTTAATACTTATTACTGTGCTTGCTGCCGGTATTTGGATAATCAGCTTTAACGGACTTGCCATCATTAGTAGATGGCTGCCGGTCTTACTGGGGATAGTTCTCGTAGCCTTTATTGTGTTGGTGACGATCGGGGTTATCGGTATTGTGCTTGCCATTCTGGGCGTAAGAACGGTGTCCTTTTTCCAGAGTCTGGCTTGGACGGCGATCAATCTGCTTTTTCCTACGGCCATCCGTTTGGGTAGGCTTTTCGATGTTGAAAAAGAACGAATTGAACAGTCTTTTATCGAAGTCAGCAATCACCTTATAAAACAAAAACGGATTAACGTACCGGCGGACAAGCTGCTACTGCTTACACCGCATTGTATTCAAAAAGAGGACTGCCTTTATAAGATTACCAAGGACCTTGATAATTGCAGGCGCTGCGGAAATTGCCAGGTAAGTGACTTGATAACCATAACGGAGAAATACGGTGTAAGGTTAGCCATCGTTACAGGTGGCACCATGGCCAGGAAGGTGATCAAAGAAATTCGTCCCCAGGCCGTACTGGCGATTGCCTGTGAGCGGGATCTGACTAGCGGCATTCAAGATGTTTTTCCAATGCCAGTTATCGGCATCCTTAATGAACGTCCCTTTGGGCCCTGTTGTAATACCAGAGTGGATATAGAGCGTGTACGGCGAGCGGTCGAGGATTTTATCGGAAAAAAGGAGTAGGGACTGGGGACTAGGAGCTTCTTTTGACCCCTAGCCCCTACTAACGGAGGAACATCAATATGAAAACTGCAAGGGAAATCGCCCTGAGTGTATTAAAAGAAGTGGATGAAAAGGACGCTTATGCGAACATAGCGTTAAGTCATGCCCTGGAACAATACCGTCCTGCGCCGCAGGAACGGCGGTTAGCGACCGAATTGGTATATGGCACCATCAAAGCCAAAAACACGCTGGACTGGGTAATCGGACAACACGCCAGCCGCTCTTTAGATAAAATGACAGTATGGGTCCGTAATGTGCTCAGGATGGGTGCGTACCAGCTCTTATATTTAGATCGTATACCTCCTTCGGCGGCATGTAATGAAGCGGTCAATTTAACCAAACGCTATGGACATATGGGGACTGCTAAATTTGTAAACGGGATCTTAAGAGCCATCGCGCGCAGCAAAGAACAGATCCAGTTTCCTGATATTGCCTCCGATCCAGTGGAACATATTGCATTACGTTTCTCCCACCCTGCATGGCTGGTCCAGCGTTGGATTGCTCGCTTTGGGGTTGAAGAAACCATTCAATTATGTAAGAAAAACAATGAAACACCAAATATGAGCGTGCGTACCAATTTGTTGAAAGGGACAAGACAGGAATTAAAGCAGCAGTTGGAAGCGGACGGATTAACGGTGGAGGAATCCCGTTGGGCTCCGGAGGGCTTGTTAATTGAAGGTTTTTCTGCGCTAGGACAACTTGACGCCTTACGACAGGGGCTTTTTCAAGTACAGGACGAAAGTTCCATGCTGGTAGCCCATGTGTTAGACCCGCAACCCGGCGAATTCATTATTGACGCATGTGGTGCCCCAGGGGGGAAAACAACGCATATCGCACAAAGAATGGGCAATCAGGGTCGTGTTCTTTCGACAGATGTTCATGCGCATAAATTAAAGTTGACTGCTGAAAATTGTGAGCGTCTGGGTATTGACATTGTTGAAGCTAAGACGATGGATGCCCGGTTTATGCATGAACTATATGCTGGGCAGGCCGAGCGAGTGTTGGTAGATGCTCCCTGCTCTGGACTAGGTGTTTTAAGGCGTAAGCCCGATTCCCGGTGGCGCAAATGTCCTGAGATGTTAGTTGAGTTACCTAATCTTCAACTGGCTATTTTAGAAAGCGCGGCTCAATGTGTTAAGCCTGCGGGAATTCTGGTGTATAGTACTTGTACTATTGAGCCGGAGGAAAACGAAGAGGTTATCAAGCGGTTTTTAAGCGGACATCCCGAATTTATCTTGGAGCATGCCGGAAAGTTGCTGCCAGAGCCACATCCCGCAGAAATGGTTCAATTATATCCGCACAGAGATAATGTTGATGGTTTTTTCATCGCCCGTATGCGGAAAGTGGGAGCAGTCCATGCATAAAGTTAGACTTACAGATATTTTTGAGGATGAATTAGTTGAAATATTACGGCCGTTAGGTGTGGAGAAATATCGTGCACGCCAGATTTTGGAATGGGTTTACGCCCGGGGAGCAAAGGATTTCGGGAAAATGACTAATTTGCCCAAAACTTTGCGGGAGCAACTTAGTCAACATCTTCGTTTTACGAATATTAGAACTATGGCGCGGCAGAATTCGGAGCAGGATGGGACGCTTAAATTCCTGTTTGAATTTGAGGATGGACACGCTGTGGAAAGTGTGCTGTTACGGCATGACTACGGAAACAGTGTCTGCGTTTCCACGCAGGTGGGATGTTCCAGGGGCTGTCGTTTTTGTGCATCCACACTGGAGGGCTTGATTCGTAATCTTAGTGCGGGAGAAATTATCGAGCAGGTGTTGGCGCTGGAGGCTGTACTAGCAGACGAACACCAGCATGTTAGTTCCATCGTGATCATGGGCGCGGGAGAGCCGTTAGATAACTATGATCAGGTACTCCGGTTTATTCGTTTGCTGCATCTGCCCTATGGCTTAAATATCGGCTATCGAAATATTACACTATCAACCTGCGGTGTTGTGCCTGGCATTGACCGACTAGCCCAAGAGGGTCTGCCGATCACTCTGTCCGTTTCTCTACATGCGCCCAATGATCGGCTTAGATCGGAACTAATGCCTATTAATGAGCGATACCCCATTGCAGAACTGCTAGCTGCCTGCGATTGCTATGCAGCAATAACCAAGCGTAGAATTACCTATGAATATGCACTGGTTTCACAAGTCAATGATCGAGCGGAGGATGCACGGCAATTGGCTAATTTACTAGCAGGGCGTTTGTGTCATGTTAATCTGATCCCCGTAAATGCCGTTTCAGAGCATTCCTATCATCAGCCACCGACGGAAACGATACGGAGGTTTCAGGATATCTTAAAGCTGCGGGGTATTGAGGCGACCATTCGCAAAGAGATGGGCAGCGATATCGATGCGGCTTGCGGTCAGCTCAGGCGGAGAATTATTAAGGAAAAGACTGAGGATATTTTTTAACACCACGACGCAAAGAAAAGCTAAGGTGTTTATCGGTTCATCGAGATATTGTAACTAACATAGTCATTTTGAAAATTACATAATCATAACAAAGGACCCCTTTCTTGGTACAGAGAAACTGCAACCTTAAACCATTGCCCTCTTGGCGTCTTTGCGTCGTGGTGTTCGATAATTATTTCGTGGTCCTTGCGTCCTTCGTTATTTTTCTGCCTCCAGTCTTAGATTTTTTGACTTTATAATCTGTGGTAGAGTATAATTAGTTTGTAAATTATGGTAGGATCGCCTTTACTGCAAGCTTGGGATGGGATGTGTGATTTTGAAGTTTTTAAAAGGCATGGAGCGGTTTTTTGAAAGACACATCGAAGGGTTCTTTCGTCATTATTTTATCGCGGAAATACAACCGGTGGAAATCGGTAAAAGATTGGTACGGGCCATGGAGGAAAACCTGCAGATCAGTGTGACCAAAACTTATGCGCCCAATCAATACTGGATATATCTACGACCAAATGATCTTGAGCGCATGCAGGCACTGAACATTTCGCTAACAGAAGAGTTAGCTCAATATATCTTAAAACAAGCCCAACAGAGGGAACTTTATGTTGAGGGTGAACCAATCATCGAATTGCAGGCGGATGCTGATTTAAGCACAGGCGAAATCCGCATTCATGCCGGTTTTATCAATGTACAGATAGATCAAGATTTGCAAAATCAGCAAGATCTAAAAATGGATGGAACATTAGTGTTTGATAGGCTGCAAGATCTTGTCATGCCGTTTGCCCGCCATAAAGCTGTGCCTTGCACCCGCTTGCAGGTTAAGGAAGGAATTGATCTCGGCAAAACGTGGGAGTTAGGTAATACCAGGATGTATCTCGGGCGGCGGGAAACAAACGAAATTCCTTTGGGTGACATGAATGCCTCCCGTGTCCATGCTTATATCCAACTGGACGAAGGATATTATGTCTTGCATGATGCAAAAAGCTTAAATGGAACCTACGTGAATGGCGAGCGGATAACCCGCAAGGTCTTACAGACTGGGGACCACATTAAGATAGGACATACGATATTGGTGTATGAGGTGGTATAGTTTGCTGGAGTTAAATCAGGCGGTACTTATACGTGGTGGCATTATCTTTTTGCAGTACTTCTTTGTAGTATTAATTTATTTCTTTATTTATCGAATTGGTAAATTGTTATATTTGGATTTGCGCAGAATGCAAGCTAGTGGGCCAAATGTTTCGCCGGGGCAATATGTGGAAGGAAAGCACTACGTAACCGTACTTGAAGCTGATGAGGCAAGTGGATTGATGGTGGGGGACTGTTTTCCGTTAAAAACCACAACGACAATTGGGCGTAATTTGGAGCAAAATACGATTGTCATACAGGATACTTTTGTGTCAGCGGAACATGCACTGATTCAAAGATATAAGGACTGTTATTGGATTTCAGACCTGAGTAGTACGAACGGAACCTTCGTAAACGGCAATCGGATTGAAGATGAAATGGCTTTAACGCCAGGGGATATGATTAAAATCGGCAGTGTTGTACTGCACTTTGAGGGGTGATTTCTTTGCGAGTCAGTGCGCTTAGCGATGTAGGTCTTTCTAGGAAAAATAACGAGGATAATTTCTCCATATGTGCCCCTCATTTATATGTGGTGGCTGACGGCATGGGCGGACATCAAGCGGGTGAAGTAGCTAGTAAGATTGCTGTTACAACCGTTAAAGAGTATGTTTTAAAATACGGTCCCAACCAACTTGACGGGGATTTATTAAGAGATGCGATTCGAGAAGCCAATCGGCAAGTTTTTGAGGCAGCGGCGGCGCGGCCTGATTGCACTGGGATGGGTACAACGGTTTCGGCGGTAATAGTAAGAGATAGTCAAATTCATTGGGCCCATGTGGGGGATAGCAGGATTTATCTATTCCGTGAAGGGAAAGCTGAGCTCATAACAGATGACCATTCCGTGGTTTGGCAGCTTCTCAAGCAAGGTGGTATCACCTCTGAGGAAGCTGAGGTGCATCCTAAGCGAAATATGCTAACCAGGGCGGTCGGGATTGATGCAGAGATAGAAGTTGATGTTGGTAGCAATCCCTTTTTTGTAGGTGATCAGCTGATATTATGTACAGATGGTCTCACTAATCTGGTATCAGGGGAAGAGCTAGCTCAGATCACAACACAATTCTCCGACGCTGAAGAAACTGTGAAATACTTGGTCAATCAGGCTAAGGAACGCGGCGGATTCGATAACATAACGGTTATTTTAATTGATAACCGGTAGGAGGCCTCATGCTTGTAAAGGATATTAACCAAAACCGGGAATTGGAGTTGTTAATTTTAGCTTCTATCATCGCAGCTGTTGGTTTTGGCGTTGTGGCTTACCTGAACATGGTTAAACCAATGGATGTAATTATTGCCATTCTAGAATTTTGCGGCGTTTTTTTGGCGCTACACTGGTTAATGAGGGTTAAAGGTCATGCTGGGGATCCTTTGTTATTGCCAATTGTGGGATGCCTGGTGGCAATCGGGCTGGTATTTATCTTTCGCTTAAGGCCAAATCTGCTTCCGTACCAATTACTTTGGTGTGCTGTGGGAGGTCTGGGGTTTTATATAGTTACCAGTCTATTCCGGTCTCCTGAACAATTACAAAAATATAAATATCTTAGTGGTGTCTGCGGTATTTTATTGATTTTAAGCACAGTTTTGTTTGGTGTAGATATTGGCGGAAACAAAAGCTGGCTTATTATTGGGCCCCTTCGCTTTGAGCCCGCTGAGTTTGCCAAGATTCTGCTGGTCGTTTTTTTAGCCGGATATCTGGTAGAAAATAGAATGCTGCTTGCTACTAACACGTGGCGTATTGGAAGATTCACCCTACCGCATCCGCTTTATCTGGGTCCGCTGATTGCACTGTGGGGAATTGGACTGTTACTACTGGTGCTGGAGAAAGATTTAGGAGCTGCGCTGTTATACTATGGTACATTTCTCTCGATGTTGTATATTGCCAGCGGCCGTAAATCCTATGTCGCGATAGGTTTAGCATTTATCATTGCGGGGGGAATTACCAGCTATTATCTTTTCAGCCATGTCCGCGTCCGTTTTGATATGTGGCTAGACCCTTGGTCTGATCCCGACGGAAGGGGATATCAAATCGTACAGGCTTTGTTTTCATTAGGAACAGGCGGCATCTTTGGCACAGGTTTATCGCTGGGGAGACCTGACTACATTCCGGCTGTTCATACCGATTTCATTTTTGCGGCCATTGGCGAAGAGCTAGGATTGGCGGGCACCATCGCAGTGTTACTCCTGTTTGTTCTCTTTATACATAGAGGCTTTCGGGCCGCGCTGGTTACCGAAAACCAGTTTTGTCGCTTGCTGGCAGCCGGGTTTAGCTCATTGCTGGCGCTTCAGACTGTGGTCATTATTGGCGGGGTAACAAAATTTCTGCCGTTGACTGGGATCACACTCCCTTTTATCAGTTATGGCGGAAGTTCGATGCTGTCAAATTTTCTGATATTAGGATTATTACATAATATATCGGAAAAAAGGTGATGTTGTGGAACGCTCGATACAGCGTGTAACCGTATTTTTCTTAGCTTTGTTTTTAGCTTTGGGGCTCTATCTGACTTATGTGCAGTTTATAACAGGGGAGCGCCTGAGCGCCCATGCCCTTAACCGCCGAAATTGGGAGATGGCCAAAACAGTGCCACGTGGTAACATCTTGGATCGTGAAGGGAAAATACTGGCCCACAGTGTTCCGCTAAGCGAGAAGAATATGCAGTATATCAGGAAATACCCCGCAGGGGATATAGCGGCACCGGTTACTGGTTTTGTCAGTGATAAATACGGTAAAGCCGGGGTGGAGGATTTTTTTAACCAATACCTAAGTGGTATTGATAATCCTCAATATCGGCTTGGTCCCATCAGCAGTTTGTGGAAGCGTAAGGGTTATAATGTGGTTTTAAGTATTGATAGTGGTATACAGCAAGCGGCCTATCAGGCCCTAGGCAGTAATCGCGGAGCGATCATCGTAATGGACCCGCGTACCGGGAAAATACTGGCCATGGTTAGTAAGCTAACCTATGATCCTAATAATATCGCTGATAATTGGAGCGCTACTGTGCAGGATGCTGGAAGCCCTTTATTGAATCGAGCATTACAGGGCCTTTATCCACCGGGATCAGCCATCAAGCCTCTTGTGGCTGCGGCAGCGTTGGAAGAGCGGGTTACTGACAGCCAAAAAATATATAAAAGCCCAGGCTATTTAAAAATTGGGAAATACACTCTGCATGAGGTTAATGATAAAGCGCTTGGTAATATGAACTTAGAAAAAGCAATTGCTTTATCCTCAAACGTGGCTTTTGGCCAAATAGGCTTAGATTTGGGAAGCGAAAAATTGGGACGTTATTTTGAAAAATTTGGTTTTGGGCTAATACCTCCGTTGAACTTTCCGGTAGAAAGAGGCCGTATGCCGCAGTTTAACCAGTTAGCTGATGGAGAGTTGGCGCAGACTGCGATAGGACAGGGAGAACTTTTAGTAACACCTTTGGATATGGCGTTGATGGTAGCCGCCTTTGCCAACCAGGGTAACATAATGAAGCCAATGCTGGTGACTTCGGTGAACGATGATGAAGGGCATACAATCAAAAGTTTTGCGCCGGAAGTTTGGCTTAAACCTATTTCGAGCCGCACAGCTGAAACGATAAAAAATATGATGGGTGAAGTTGTGGAATGGGGGACTGGTACAGCAGCCGGAATTACTGGTGTCCGGGTTGCGGGTAAGACCGGCACTGCCGAAAACCCGCACGGAGCACCTCATGCATGGTTTGTTGGGCTTGCACCGATGGAAAAACCGGAGATTATCGTGGTAGTGATTATTGAAAATGGCGGTTCTGGCGGCGGAGTTGCGGCGCCAATCGCCCGACGAGTACTTCAGAAAGCTTTGTAGGAAGGGGTGAATAGGATGCTGGTTGGTCGTATCCTCGATAGACGATATCAAATTATTGAACGTATCGGCGGCGGTGGAATGGCAGATGTTTACAGAGCCCACGATGCGCTATTGGAGCGTCCAGTGGCTGTTAAGGTGCTCCGCCCACAGTTTACCGGCGATGAAGAGTTTGTGCGTCGGTTTCGACTTGAAGCACAGGCTGCAGCTCGGGTTTCGCACCCCCATATCGTAAATATTTATGATGTAGGCAAGGATGAAGATGTCTACTATATTGTGATGGAATATATAAAGGGTGAAACACTGAAGGAGTATATTCAAAAGACTGGTAAGCTATCAGTAGAAGAAGCCGTGGGTATTAGCTTGCAAATTTGTGAAGCGCTTGACCATGCGCATCAGAATAATCTAATTCACTGTGACGTAAAACCTCATAACATATTGATGGGGAAGGGCGGACGGATCAAAGTCACAGATTTTGGTATTGCCCGGGCGGTTACATCCGCTACTATGACTCAGACTAGTACGATCATCGGGTCTGTGCACTATCTTTCACCGGAGCAGGCCAAAGGGGGCTCTGCTGGCGTACAATCGGATATTTATTCACTAGGTATTGTTATGTATGAGATGCTAACCGGGCAGGTGCCATTTAGTGGTGAAAGCCCAGTAAGCATTGCAATAAAGCATCTACAGGAAGCAGCGGTACCGCCTGGGCAACTAAACCCCGGTATTCCACATATGCTGGAAGCGATTATTCTTAAAGCAATAGCTAAAGAGTCGGAGAAACGTTATCCTTCTATTACCAGCGTCGTACACGATCTTGAAGTTGTACGGATGACCTTGAGGGATAGTGATACAACCCGTTTATCCAAAGGAGATTTCCCCACGCAGGTTTTACCGCGTATTATAGATCCTATTGAGGAAAAACCCGGTGAGCAGAAACCTCCAGAGCGAAAGGGACGTAGAGGATTATGGGCGGCCATTGTATTGCTGCTGCTGGTAAGCTTTGCCTTTGGTGCATTTTTGGCTTTTGGACAGTTTTGGAGTTTGAAGGAAGTAACTGTGCCGGATGTCAAGGGACAATCGCTTTCTACAGCGCAAGAGAACATTAAAGCGGCTGGACTTAAAGTGAATATTTCCAGCTATAGTTATAGCACCAAAGTCCCGCCAAATCATGTTATAGCACAAAGTCCCGAAGCGGGTACATCGGTAAAACAGTCCCGTACGATCAATTTGACCATCAGCAAAGGGATGGAGGTTATCGTGGCTCCGGATTTGCGCGGTTTAACATTGCGGGATGCGGAAGTGCAATTAAAAAATGCCGGTTTAATTTTAGGAAAAATAGATGAGCAATATACCACCGATGCTCCCCCGGGGACGATCTTTAACCAGAGTCCGCGCATGTCAACCGAGGTTAATAGAGGGACTGCCGTTGATGTGACTGTAAGTAAAGGTGCTGCGCCTCACAGGCTTACTTTGCCCGATTTTAGGGGCTCCACACTGGCTTCCGTACGTACACAGCTAGAGAGTTTGAAATTAAAGATGGGGGCGATCGTGGAGGCGACCAGTGATCAATTTGCTGGTGGTGTTATCACCGGTCAAAACCCAGAGGCGGGTTCTAGTGTGGAAGAGGGAAGTACGATAAACTTTACTGTAAGTAAAGGCAGTGGCTCAACAGTCAAACGGGCTGCGGTGCAGATAACCGTACCCGAAGGGTCCAAGCGACAGGTTATCCAAATTGTTGTGAGTGACAATAATGGACGGCGGGTAGTATATGAAGATACACATAAACCCGGAGACCGGATCGACCGCACAGTTGAAGGCGTCGGTACGATGAAGATCCAGGTATATATTAACGGCGCATTAATCCAGGAACAAACGGTTTAGAGCGGTAATCGGTAATCGGTAATCGGTAATCGGTAATCGGTAATCAGTAATCAGTAATCAGTAATCGGTAATCGGTAATCGGTAATCGGTAAACGGGAAACGGGAATGGAGGATAGGGGCTGCGGGGAGTTTTCCCTAGGCCCCTGCCTTTGAGGGGGTTTTTTATGCGGGAGGGTGTTGTCCTTCGCGCTTACAGTAGCTATTATTACATTCAATCCGAACAGGATATTTATGAATGCAAGCTGCGGGGCCGATTTAAAAAAGAACGATTTAGTCTTTTTGTCGGTGATCGCGTCATAATTCAAGTACAGACTGATGGAACAGGGATGATTGAGGAAATATTGCCAAGACAATCTCTGCTTACTCGTCCGACAGTGGCCAATGTTGATCAGGCCGTACTGACTTTTGCCGCACAAAATCCAGACATAAACCTATCTCTAGTGGACAGATTTCTAGTATTGGCAGAGCATGCTAAACTGGAGATTATTATTTGTATAAATAAATTTGATTTAGCCAATCAACAGGCAACCCAGGAAATTATGGACATCTATCGTAATATTGGCTATACCGTAATAGGCACGACGGCCAAAACCGGTATGGGTATCGATATATTAAAGGAGCACCTAAAGGACCGCACGACGGTATTTGCCGGACCGTCCGGCGCCGGAAAGTCCACGTTGTTAAATGCCATCCAAGCTGGCTTTGCCTTGCAAACCGGCGAGGTTAGTGAGAAAATCGGGCGTGGAAAGCATACAACACGTTTTGCGCAGCTTTTGGCCTTGGATATCGGGGGCTTCGTTGTCGATACGCCTGGCTTCAGCAATATTGATTTTGCGGATTTCAGGACGGATAACCTGGCATATTACTTTCCGGAAATGGCGGAGGCAGGTTGTAAATTTAAACCTTGTCTGCATTGGAAGGAACCACAGTGCCAGGTAAAGGAAGACGTTGAACAGGGTCTGATTAATCGCGTCCGATATGAGCACTATTTACAATTCCTAACGGAAATAAAAGAGCATAAAAGGGGATACTAAATCATGATAAAAATTGCGCCTTCCATTTTATCTGCGGATTTCAGCCGATTGGGAGAGGACGTTAAACGTATCGTAGCGGCTGGCGCTGATTGGGTTCATATCGATGTGATGGATGGGCATTTCGTACCAAATCTTACAATCGGGGCACCAGTGGTGTCAGCACTACGCAAGGTTACCGATTCATTTTTTGATGTCCACCTGATGATTGAAAAACCGGAAAATCTGATCGCTGATTTTGCTGCAGCGGGTGCCGATTTGATCAATGTGCATGCTGAGACTGCACCACATTTGCACCGTGTGATTCAGCAGATTAAGGAACTTGGAAAAAAGGTTGGCGTGTCCTTGAATCCCGGTTCGTCATTATCTCTGATTGAAGAAGTACTACCGGATGTGGATATGGTTTTGCTCATGTCGGTTAATCCTGGTTTTGGGGGACAGGCCTTTATTCCCACGGTTTTACCCAAAATCAGCAGATTGCGCAGTATGATCACAGATCGAGGCTTATCTATCGATATTCAGGTCGATGGCGGCATCAATGCTATCACAGCACCTCAAGTAATTAAAGCCGGGGCCAATATTATTGTTGCAGGCTCGGCTGTGTTCGGGTCCAAAGATTTGGCGGCAGCCATTGCCACACTACGTGGGTAACTCCCCAAACTCTCTGCATGAACATGGCCTGTTTGAGCAACTCCTGATGAGTTGCTCAAACAGGCCATTACGGTATATTTATACATGAATACAGGAACCGTGGTAACTGTGGCGAATAAATGTTCTGAGGTGGTAAGGTGAATCCGACCGACCTGTTTATAACAGGTGCTATTGTTGGCATACTGGTATTTTGGCAATGCTATAAATGGTGGAGGGCCATGCGCTTAAAGCGCAAAGTCGTACGGGCACGCCGTGGAGAAAGACGCGCCTTGGACCTGCTTGAAGCCAATGGTTACGAAATCCTTGAAGTTCAGAAAAGAGTGCCGGTGTGTACCAAGCTGGACGGAAAAGAGTGTAAGACCTATATTGCTGCTGATGCCCTAGTCCGCAAAAAGGGGCTAGTCTATGTTGCGGAAATCAAAACCGGTACAGAGGCGACCAAGGTAACACATGCTCCTACTCGCCGCCAGCTGCTTGAATATTTTTGTGTATTTCAACCGCATGGTATACTATTAGTGGATATGGAGCAGGAAAAAATACATACAGTGGAATTTAGGATAGATAGGACTGTGACCCGATTACCTAATTGGTGTCTAATAATTTTATGTTTATTAATAGGAGCTTTTTGCGGATGGTATCTAAGAGGAGGACTTTGAGTGCAGACCGTTGGAATTGTTTTGAATGTACAGAAACAGGAGGCCTTCAAAGTATTTAGCTGGATCAAGGAACGACTTCTTAAACAAGGCATCGCCGTAGTGATGCTCGAGGAACATGCGATCGCTGCTGGGCAGCCCGATCTGGCAGTGGATGACGCTCAATTTAAATCGCAGGTGGATCTTGCCATTTCTTTGGGCGGAGATGGGACCTTATTGGGTACGGCCAGACGTTTGGCTGGCACGGAAAAACCGGTACTGGGCGTAAACCTAGGACAGCTTGGGTTTCTCACAGATCTGGAATTAGGATTAGTGCCGGAAGGAATAGAACGACTCTTAAACGGTAATTATCATCTGGAGAAACGTACGATGCTAGAGGCGGTGGTACTTCGTGAGGGCGAGGAAATCAGTCGCCAATGCGCCCTCAACGACGTAGTTGCAGCAAAAGGAGCGATTGCGCGATTGATTCGGCTAAAGACCTATGTGGATGACAGATATGTTTCCACCTTTCCTGCGGATGGTGTAATCATATCTACCGCTACAGGTTCAACTGGCTATTCCCTGTCGGCTGGCGGTCCCTTAGTACACCCCACGCTACCCGTAATCGTTATGACACCCATTTGCCCGCATACGTTAGGAGCCAGGTCACTGATTATTGCCGATCATCAGCAGGTTAAAGTTATTGTACAGGCAAATCATACAGAAATGCTATTAACAGTTGATGGGCAAAAGGGGATAAACCTGTGGCCCAATGATACGATTTTGGTGAGGAAAGCTCCATATGTAACAAATTTAGTAAAAATCAGTGGCCGCGATTATTTTGAAGTACTTCACTCCAAGATGGCAAGCAGCGGAAACGGTCATGGCTAATCTGTTGAAGGCTATTGCCTTCGCACAGCAGTTACAAAGAAATACTGTGACAACCGGAAATATCGTAGTCGATGCGACTGCAGGTAAAGGCTATGATACTGCCTTTTTGGCCAGTCTGGTCGGTGAACAGGGAATGGTTTATGCCTTTGATATCCAAGAACAGGCATTAGTATGGACCAAGGAACGGCTTCTGGACGCCGGATTGGAAAAACGGGTACGGCTAATTCATGCTGGGCACGAGCAGATGCTGGACTATTTAGATAGTCCTATACAGGCGGTCATGTTTAATCTTGGTTATCTGCCAGGCAGGGACCATGATGTAGTTACGCAACCAGAAACAACTGTACGTGCTATACAGGCAGCATCGCAACTATTGGCGGTGGGGGGAATAATTACCGTAGTTATATATCCAGGGCATGCGGGCGGGAAAGAGGAACAAAACTTAGTAGAGGCGTATGTAGGAACTTTGCCCCAGCAACGATTTATCGTGATGCATTATCAAATTTTAAATCAGGTTAATAACCCGCCGTTATTGATCGCTATCGAAAAAATTGCCTAGGAAAGGTGTGTTCCTGTGAAATCCGCAAGACATCAGAAAATACGAGAAATTATCGAAAGCCGTGCGGTTCAAACCCAGGAAGAGTTAGCTGAACTCTTACGTCGGGAGGCGATTGATGTTACCCAGGCCACTGTGTCCAGGGATATTAAAGAGCTGATGCTGATTAAGATACCGACAGGCGACGGGTCTTATAAGTACGGATTCCCGCCAGATCAGAATAAAATTTATAGTTATACGCGGATGGAACGGCTGTTCCGCGATTCAGTGCAGGACATTGACTTTAGCGAAAATCTGATTGTAATTCGAACCCTGCCGGGAACGGCACAATATGTCGCTTCAACTGTTGATAATGCTCGCTGGCCGGAAATTTTGGGAACAGTTGCAGGAGATGATACCTTGGTTGTAATTGTTAAACCCAAGGAATTAGTACCAGAATTGATAAGTAGATTTAAAAACTTAATGGGATAGGGAGTCTGCCTATGCTGCGCTTACTTAGGGTGGAGAACTTTGCTTTAATCCAGCAAATACAAATCGAGTTTTCAAATGGACTCAACATATTGACTGGAGAAACCGGTGCGGGAAAGTCGATTCTAATTGACGCTGTTCAGGCAGTGCTCGGCAGCCGCACGTCCACAGATATGATTCGAACTGGTGCTGATGCGGCTTATATTGAGGCTGTTTTTGAAACAAAGGACCAATTGGGTATGCTGTTTGCCGATTGGCAATGGGAACCGGAAGAAGACGGCGTGCTGGTGGTCAGCCGACGGATTACTCAACAGGGGAAAAGCTACTGTATGGTGAACGGACGATCTGTAACCCAGTCCATGCTGCGGCAGATTGGCGACCTATTACTTGATATTCACGGACAGCATGACCATCAGTCTTTGCTGCGTCCCGAACAGCATAGCGAACTGCTAGACCTTTTTGGCGGCCAAGAACTGCTTAAGGAACGTGCGCTGGTGGGGGAAGATTATAAAAATTGGCGGGAACTAACTAAGCAGTTAAACGACCGACTGGGCGGAGAGCGTGAGCGGGCCCAGAGGTTGGATATTATACAATTTCAATACCAAGAAATCGAGGCAGCCAAACTAAAGCCTAATGAAGATAGCATTCTGCAGGAGGAATGGCGGGTGTTGGCTCATGCGGAAAAGCTCAAAGCCGCCGCTGTAAGTGCATATGAAGCCTTGTACGGAGGAGACCGTTCCCGGGGCGCTGCCTTAGATAATCTCGAAACCTTGGTGGGGCGTCTCAGGGAGATTGTTAAAGTTGATAAAAGTATGGAAAGCACATTAGCAATGGCTGAGAGCAACTTGTATCAGTTACAGGAGATCGGTCGGGAAATAGTCGCTTATAAAGAACATATCGAGGCCGATCCACAGCGTTTGCAGGCCGTACATACAAGGCTGGATCTGATTGAACGACTACAGAAAAAATATGCCTCAACCGTAGAAGAAGTCCTGGCATATCAATGTAAACTGGGCATAGAGTTGGAAAATATGGGAAGTAACGAGCACCTAGTAGCCGAACTTCAAAAGAAGGTTTCGGAAACCCATGCAACCCTTGCGGCGAGTATGGATCGATTAACGGTCTTGCGAAAAAATGCAGTCGTATGCATGGCGGAGGAATTAAAAGCAGAACTTGCGGACTTAGGGATGAAACAGGCAGATTTCAATGTGGTGATCGAAGCAGTCTCGCCGGGGACACGGGGACAGGATCGGGTGGAGTTCATGTTTTCTGCCAATCCGGGTGAAAGTCCGAAGCCTTTGGCGAAAATTATTTCTGGCGGAGAAATGTCACGGGTTATGCTGGCGCTAAAAACAGTGTTAGCAAACGTAGACCAGATCGAGACGGTAATTTTTGATGAAATTGATGCCGGTATTGGTGGGCAAGCGGCACAATCCGTCGCCGAGAAGTTGGCCCAGATCGCTGTAGTTAGACAGGTGTTGTGCATTACACACTTGCCGCAGATCGCCTGTATGGCTGACCGGCATTTTGTGATACGCAAACAGGTAGAGGGAGAACGGACCTATACTGAGGTCACTCCACTTACCAAGGAGGGACAACAGGAAGAACTCGCTAGGATGATGGGCGGCAGCCGGTTAACAGATACCATCTCAAAACATGCTTTGGAGATGCTGAACATGGCACAAAAACAAAAAAATATCTGGAAAAAATAGCGTGGGTTTTAGCCCGCGTTTTATTTTTATTGCAGACGTATAAATATTTTGAACCGCAGAGACGCAGAGGACGCAGAGAAATTAAAAAATTCACTCTGCGTTCTCTGCGTCTCTGCGGTTAGCTAATTTTGTACTTTGTTCTTGTTCAGGGGAAATCGTTGAGTAATAATGGGAAATTAAGGAATTACCTTTCGCATAAAAGGTTTACTTTCGGGGAATCTTTTATTTAGACGCCGATATTTTAAAATTTAATATGGGAGGAGCAGACACAGCATGGGGAGACTGTGTAGGGAGTGATAGCATGGACCGGGAACACCGTCGCAAATTATTAGGCATCTCAATCGCGGTATTAATTGTAGCTTTAACATTTTCGCCGCAGTTTCGCAGTGTCTACAGCTTGCCACCCCTTTTGCGGATTATGGTCGGTGAAAATCATGTGTTCCAGGTTGCTTTCCCAATCAGTATTAATGTTAATCCGGATCGGGACGGTTTATTCAAAATTAATGGACATTTGGTTAAGCGGGGCAACGGGGACATCAGGCTAGTTTCTCCCGCTGCGATCGAGACGGTTCGACTCGGAAAAGCAGACCTCGAATTTAAACTGTTGGGTGTTATCCCCTTAAGGAAAACATCTATTAGTGTACTACCTCAATTAAAGGTAGTGCCTGGCGGGCACTCCATTGGTGTTGTACTGCATTCCCAGGGGGTACTGGTTGTTGGATATTCACCGGTAGAGAGTGTTGACGGAGAAGTGTATATACCGGCCAAAGATTCAAATATCGCCATCGGTGATACCATTCTCGCCATCAATGGTCAGCCTGTGCAAAGCGATAGCCAGGTGGCCGAGATTATCAATCAATCAGGGCAGGAAGCAAAACCCTTGGACATGTTAGTCAAACGTAACGGCCAAACTATGCATTATTCAATAAAACCGTTACTGTGTAAGGAAACTGAGCGCTATCGAATCGGGCTTTTTGTTAGAGATAGTGCTGCCGGTGTAGGTACAATGACATTTTATGATCCTGAAACAGGAGCATATGGTGCACTAGGGCATGTGATCACTGACAGTGATACTAATCAACCTATTGATGTCGAAGAAGGTAAAATCGTAAATGCGAGTATTTCAGGTATTCAGTTCGGGCGGCGAGGACAACCAGGCGAAAAAATCGGCGTGTTTCTTGAAGATGAAGATGTCTTAGGTAACATCAATAAAAATTGCAGCTTTGGTATTTTTGGCTCATTGACTCAACCGGTCACTAATCCCGCAGTCAATAGTGAGGCGATTCCAGTCGCGTCGATGAGTCAGGTTAAAACAGGCCCAGCGGAAATTTTAACAGTGGTAAATGGACAGAATATTGAACGATTTAGTGTAGAAATTCAGAAGGTGGCCTTGCAAAATACGCCGGAGACTAAAGGGATGGTAATTAAGATAACTGATGCCCGCTTGCTGGATAAAACCGGTGGTATTGTCCAGGGAATGAGTGGCAGTCCGATCATTCAGGATGGAAGGCTTGTTGGAGCGGTGACACATGTTTTTGTACACGATCCTACACGGGGATATGGTTGCTTTATTGACTGGATGCTCATGGAAGCAGGTATCTTGCCCAAAGAGACGAAGCAAACAGCCGGGAGCAATCCCGGCTTCTTTCAATATGCGATGTAATATAAATAATATTTTGAACCGCAGAGGCGCAGAGGAAGCAGAGGAATAAAAGTCTAAACTATATTTTTATCTTATCTTATCTTATCTTATCTTGTGTTAGCTAATCGTTCTTTGATCTGCAAATAGGCGACTAGCGTATTTTTAAGTTAAGTGTGTTGTTAAAACTGAGGACATAGAGAAATTATAAGAGTATTACCCTCTGCGCTCTCTGCGTCTCTGCGTTTAGAATTTTTTTTGAGGCCCGCGGGTTTCCTTGCTATAGTTGAAGGGGAATTTTCCAACGAAATGGAATATACTATTATTACCATTGAGGAGGAAACAAAGATGCGTTTTGAAGCTAAGTTAAAGGAACTGGGTGTTGAGTTACCCGAAGCGCCAAGACCAGTCGCTGCTTATGCACCTGCCGTTCGTGCAGGCAATTTCGTTTATACGTCGGGACAGATTACGATGGTGCAGGGTACGTTAAGATACACGGGGAAAATAGGCAAGGATTTGACCGTGGAACAGGGATATCAAGCTGCGCGCATTTGTGCTTTAAACGCGCTCAGTGCGGTGCGTGATCTTATCGGTAGTCTAGATGGTGTGGAACAGATTGTGAAGGTTGTAGGGTTTGTAAATAGCGCTGATGGCTTTATTGAACAACCTAAAGTAGTAAACGGCGCATCAGAGCTATTAAGGGATATCTTCGGGTCAGCGGGGCAGCATGCCAGATCAGCGGTAGGTGTTAATGAACTACCGCTGAATACAGCAGTGGAAATTGAACTAATTGTAAAAGTTAGGGGCTAGGGACTAGGGACTAGTGCTACGTGCCTTTTAATCCCCAGCCCCTATACAGAGGGAGATGGTTTTAATGCAAGGTGCTTTAATACTACTTGCAACAATTTGTGCTGTTGGTATTATAGGCCACAATTATTCTGTCGCCATCGCTTCGGGTGTATTGTTTTTATTGCGGTTGCTTGGTGCAAATCAAGTATTAACTTACTTGCAAGCATATGGACTTGACGCGGGTGTGATCATACTTACCGCTGCCGTTTTAACACCTGTGGCTACAGGTGGGGTTGGTCCTGGACAATTAAAAGGTTCCTTTTTGTCACCTCTGGGTTTGTTAGCTATTGGGATAGGTATTATGGTGGCTATTTTTGCCGGGCGGGGTCTAGTATTTATAAAAGATGATCCATTGACGATTACAGCGATTATGATCGGAACTTTGATCGGGGTAACCTTCTTTCGCGGAGTTGCCGTAGGACCGCTAATTGCCGCGGGGTTAACGGCCCTGATTTTGGAACTGTTTAAGTCCATCAAATAGCGAAACGAATGGTGTCGAAAAACAAAGGAAAAGGCGAAAAACGGCTATTATGGCCGTTTTTTTTCAATTTTACCTTTTTTTGGCAGGAATTTAAATTTGCCTGTCGAAAAGAAACTTAGAAAGTAGTAGGGTAGGAGGTCTATACATGTCCAGTCAAAAAATTAGGGTTGTTATTGCGGATGACAATCGGGAATTTTCCGAAATTATGCAGGAATATCTTAATCAGCAGACGGATATCGATTTAGTCGGAGTAGCGTACAATGGTGAAGAAGTTTTAACCTTGGTTAACGAACAAAAGCCTGATATCTTAGTTCTTGATATTATTATGCCGCACTTGGATGGAATAGGTGTTCTGGAGCAACTAAATAATATGCAGATACGACGTCCAAAAGTGATTATGCTAACGGCTTTTGGTCAGGAAAACATTACGCAGCGGGTTGTTGAGTTGGGAGCAGATTATTATGTCTTAAAGCCGTTTAATATGGATGTGCTGCTAAATCGAATACGGCAATTGTCTAACAACCTGACCTCTCAGCGTCCAACCTCTTCATTTAAGGCAAAAACCCTTGATGTAGAAGTAACGAATATTATCCGTGAAATTGGTATCCCAGCACATATCAAAGGATATCAGTACTTAAGGGATGCTATTATCATGATTGTGCATGAAATAGAATTATTGGGAGCTGTTACGAAGGTATTATATCCCATGATTGCCGATAAGTATGTTACTACACCCAGTCGTGTGGAACGGGCCATTCGCCATGCCATTGAAGTTGCTTGGAATCGCGGTAATATGGATATGATAAATCGTCTGTTTGGTTACACCATCAAGGTAGACAAAGGCAAACCAACTAATTCGGAGTTTATGGCCATGATTGCTGATAAATTACGTATGGAAATTCGTGCATAGTTGGGTGTGAATTAAAACACTAAACTGACTTGATCTACGATGAGTAGGCCCACTGCTGTTTGCAATGGGCCTATTAATTTGTATAAACTGGGCTACACTATACTCCGTTTGAGGGACAGTGGACCAATAATAATTAGAACATCCTTAGTTCATTAAATAATTTTGGGCATTAAAATACCGCCTTTCTATAGCGGTATTTTAATGC
>Ga0074193_1000963_pt1 | contig 40739 bp, 35 predicted proteins | sample EPASupsiteHSE605_FD_64523 | JGI IMG/M metagenome (GOLD analysis project Ga0074193, IMG submission 64523) | Bioremediated contaminated groundwater from EPA Superfund site, New Mexico - Sample HSE6-05 | ecosystem: Environmental > Aquatic > Deep subsurface > Groundwater > Contaminated ...
TAGCTTGAACACCACTATTATATTAGAAAAGGTGGTTCTTTTTTGTATAACATCTTGTTACCCACCCGCATAGCAGGTGGTTTTATGTTTCGCACGCTTCGCGTACTCAACTGGCTAAAGCCAATAACAAAGTAAAGCGGGAGTTATCTCCCGCTTTATCACATAAAAATAAAGATATGGCTGTTAGGGATTGGCTCCTAATATTGCGCTCAAGTTTTAAATGGTTGTTAATTCAAACCTAACTACCCCATCGAACTAGTACTGCACCTGTGGTCAATCCAGCTCCAAACCCCATCATCAACACTAACTCCCCGCTTTTAATTTTACCGGCCTCTTCCGCTTCAGCTATAACTACCGGAATTGAAGCGGCGGAGCTATTTCCATTCCATTCAACGTTAGTCAATACTTTGTTCATAGGAATATTCAGCCTTTTGGCTCCGTTCTCAATAATGCGCAGATTTGCCTGATGAAACACGAAATGATCAACATCTTCAATACTAAATCCTGCTTGTGCAAGAACTCGATTCGTATATTCTGGAATAGCTTTTACAGCAAACTTAAACACATCTTGGCCATTCATTTTCAAGAAATGTAAACCATTGGCTATGCTTTCCTGGGATGCCGGTATCTTCGATCCCCCTGCTGGAATTCGGATTAAATCGGCCCCACCACCATCTGCTCCCAAGCAGGAGGACAAAATCCCCTGCGAACCCAGTCCCTTCCCCAATATCATAGCTCCTGCTCCATCAGCAAAAATAATACACGTATTTCGGTCAGTCCAGTCAGTTACCTTTGACAGTGTTTCTGCTCCAACCACAAGTGCATACCGATAGTCAGAACTGAGCAATACCTTTTCGGCTGTCACCATTCCATAAATGAAGCCCGTACAACCTGCAGATATATCGATAGCTGCTGCATTTTGGGCACCTATTGCTGCCTGTACTATGCAAGCCGTTGAAGGGGTCAACATGTCCGGTGTCACGGTAGCGACTATGATAAGGTCAAGTTCGCGCGGGCTTATCCCTGATCGCGTTAAAGCTAATCGACTTGCCTCAATAGCAATATCCGATGTTGTAACACCAGTTTCTACAATCCTTCGCGAGCGAATGCCGGTCCTTGATACAATCCAATCGTCAGTGGTTTCCACCATCTTTTCCAGCTCGGCATTAGAAATGACTATTTTCGGCTTTGCACATCCGGTCCCCAAAACCTGAATTATTGTTTTGTTTTCATCCCTAGACGTCTTTTGCAGCGATATTCATTCCTTTCTAGAATTTGTTTTCATCTATTTCCGTATAACATAATCTGTATGCGCCTAATTCGTTTTATCGCCTTTCTTCATTTTCCAAGGGTAGCTCCGTTTTGGGGATCTTTCTAGTATGAGAACAACAAATTCATTTGGAATTGGCATATTTAGCCGATATGCTATTCATCGCTGCTTTTCCTATTGGAGAGTTGATGCCTGGGACTATAAGACTAATTTCGGATATATGAATATAACTAGAGCCTATACTTCCAGGGCTAGGAATATATTCATTGATTTCTACGATTACATATTGAGCCCGACGAGCCTCTTCTCGGCACTTCGGGGGTACACATGGAGCAAACCAAAAATTGCCGTATACATCCATAGGGCTTACTATAGCCATAAATATGGAATCTTCTGCACTAGTGTTGGGTTCTTTACGAGCCCTAAATTCCGAGCCCATTTGTACTTCATCTCGAATCAGGCCCGTATTTATAAAAGGAGCGTTTAGTATATTAAAATGTTTCCCACTAGAATCGACCTTCTGTACAGAATAACCATTATACTCAATATGAGAGTAGATGACTATGTCTTTCAACTCATCCTTTCGGCTGGCCAGAGCTACATCTAAAGAGTTTTCAACCCCAAATACGTAATGCACCCTGCTTCCAGTTGTCACCATTGTTATGGCTTCATCCGGAAAAGTAAATTTTTTTTGGTACTCTTTTATAAAATCGTAGCGGCTAGATTTATAATGAAACATATGGATCACCTCATTAATATACTGGCCACGGAATGAACTATATTAATCTATTTATGCAAATACCGTGCCAACCACATATTGAATAACACAAACATGCGCCTTCCCGAGGTTTGCTTATCTTTTGCACCTGAGAATTTTCTTGAGATTGAGAACAGACTTTGTGTTTTTAAACGATCATAAATCTCGATAGATTCCTTTTTAAAGGCAACTTTCGCCATGCTGCAATAGAATTCGCATATTGACTATTTATCAAGCAGATCAGTCCCAGACAACAGACATTTACTGTCAAATGCCACTTTCGCAGCCATTAGGTCAAAAACATTACATTTTTTGGAGCATCAGCAACCAGGTAGTATGATTGGAAAGTGCCGCCTGCGCTGACGCCGGTCAGCTGCCGGTGGATGATTATCTGGAGGAGTGGTATAAGAGCTATGCGGCAATTGAAGCAGCTTAAACCGGTGCATTTTGAGGAGTTCTATAATCAGGAAAGCAGCACTAAATGAGGATCAAAACACAGATATCGAACAAAAAAGCTGAAACACATGGTTTCAGCCGAAGCGTTAAAACGCCTATAACACTGGCGGAAGCGTGTGGGAATCGAACCCACCCACCGCAGGATCACTACGGCGCAGACTGGATTTGAAGTCCAGGCGGCCCACCAGGACCGATCCGCCTCCTGAATATTGCTTTCTGATTATAGTCGCGTATCACTTTATTGTCAAATGTGCTGATATTAGAGAATGTCCTCCTGAGATACAATAACCGATTCGACTTCATAGCCACCCTTCTTCAGTTCAGCTACGACATCCTCGCAGTCCAGTTCTTCGAGGCGTACGATCATTTTATACTTGCCTTTCCTTGCATCGAAATATACTACCGTATTAAGAATATTTTTGCCCTTTTCAGCAATCATTCCGGTAATCGCGGCAATGGTCCCGGGACGGTCCTCTGTATATAAATCTATACGACTGTGCGTCTTTTTCACACCGAGAATGTCAATAAAGGCATCGAATATGTCGGTTTCAGTTACTATCCCTACCAACTGATTGTTTTCTATCACGGGCAAACCGCTTATGCGATTTCTACGCATCAATTTGGCGGCTGTTTCTATATAGTTTTCCGGCCCAATGGTTATTACCTGCTGTTTCTTGGGCAGGATGTCTTTTATCTTGGTTTTTGCCAGGAGATAATTAAGTTCATGGATGCTAAGTGTAGTTGCCGAAGAAGGTGCAGCTTGATTAAGATCACTGAGTGTGATTATCCCAATTACTTTTCCTTTCTCTACTACCGGCAGTCTGCGAATGTTGTTTTCCTTCATCACCGAGAACGCCTCATTGATGTTGGTATCCAATCCCACCGTTCTCACGTTTTCTGACATCCGATCCTTAACCTTCATAACTCTTTTCCCCCAATCTATTTTAATTAGTTGATAGTTGAAAGGAGCAGGCATGGGGACGGTTCTTTTGCCTGCATTTTTAGTCTTGCTGAATGCAGGCAAAAGAACCGTCCCCATGCCTGCCATGCCTGCTCCTGTCCTATCCGCCTAGATAGGCTTTTTTAACGTCTTCGCTCGTCAGCAGCTGTTCGGCTGAACCCTGTAATACGATTTCTCCGGTCTCAATAACATATGCTTTATCTGCAATGGATAATGCCATGTGAGCGTTTTGTTCTACCAATAGGATGGTAGTCCCCCGCTCATTTATATCTTTAATTATGGAGAATATTTCCTTTACCAGCAAAGGCGCCAGCCCCATAGAAGGCTCATCCATAAGCAGTAATTGCGGACGAGCCATCAACGCACGACCAATCGCCAGCATCTGCTGTTCTCCTCCACTTAGGGTTCCGGCCATCTGTTTGCAGCGCTCTTTTAAGCGGGGAAACCGGACAAATACATTGTCCATATCATCAGCAATTCCCTTTTTATCTCTGCGCAGATAGGCTCCCATTTCCAGGTTCTCCAGCACTGACATGGAAGCAAAAACCCGGCGTCCTTCCGGAACCTGCGATATGCCCATCGCCACGATTTTCTCTGGGGCAACTTTACTAATATCTATATCTTTGAAAAATACTGAGCCACTGCGGGGCCTGAGTATTCCTGATATAGTCTTTAAAGTAGTGGTCTTCCCGGCTCCATTAGCGCCGATTAGGGTTACGATACTTCCCTGTTCCACTTCCAGAGACATTTTTTTGAGGGCATGAATCGCGCCATAGAAGACCTCAATGTCTTTAACTTGCAGCACTAATTTACCTCCTCTCCCAGATAAGCTTCGATAACCTTTTTGTTGTTGCGTATTTCCTCGGGCTTCCCCTCGGCTATAACCTGTCCATAATCGAGTACGTAGATTCGTTCACATACGCCCATAACCAGCGCCATGTCGTGTTCAATCAATAGTATGGACAGCTTGAACTCCGTACGCAGCCACTGGATCAATTGCATCAGTTCCTGTGTCTCCTGAGGGTTCATCCCGGCAGCCGGTTCATCAAGAATCAACATAGTTGGACCGGTTGCCAGCGCTCGGGCTATTTCCAATCGTCTTTGTTCTCCATAGGGAAGATTGGACGCGACCTCATCTCTTTTATTATCCAGCTTGAATATCCGCAGAAATTCCAGGGCTTTCTCTTCTATTTCAGCTTCCCCCCGGAAGAATGCAGGGCTTCTAAAAATAGCACTCATAAATCCATACCCAACATCTTTATGAAAAGCTATTCTAACATTGTCCAGGACCGTCAAATCCCGAAACAGGCGAATATTCTGAAATGTACGAGCTATTCCTCTTTTACATATCTCATAGGGATGCAGCCCCATTAGCGTATGGTCGGAAAAGACCATACTCCCCTCATCAGGTTTATATACTCCCGTAATAAGGTTAAATACGGTGGTCTTCCCAGCTCCATTCGGTCCAATTAGTCCGACCAATTCATCCTTTTCCAGGTTAAAGTTGAAATTGAGCACTGCACTCAATCCGCCAAAAGACTTGTGCAAGCCTCTGATCTCCATCAGGCTCATTTTTTCTCACCCCACATCCGCGCCAGGGTTTTTCGCCCTACCTCTTTATTGCCCATTAATCCCTGGGGGCGGTAGATCATAACAATGATTAGGATCAGTGCATATAAAATCATGCGAATAGCTGGGAAAGACTGTAGTGCTGCGGTTAAACTGGTTATAAATATGGCTGCGATTACCGCTCCGGTAGTACTGCCCAGCCCGCCCAGCACCACCATTACCAGGATATCAAATGATTTAAGGAAGGTAAAAGTATCCGGTTTAATAATGTAAAAATAGTGTGCATATAAGGCTCCAGCCAAACCGGCAAACATAGCCCCAATAACAAAGGCCAGAACTTTGTAACGGGTGGTGTTTATTCCCATTAATTCGGCTGCTACTTCATCTTCCCGCACTGAAATAATGGCTCGTCCATAACTGGAGTTGATCAGATTAGTTATAACCACCAGGGTAAGAATGGTCGAGCCAAACAACCACGCCCAGGTAGTCAATTTGGCAATCCCCATAATACCAGATGGTCCCCCCACGTAATCTATGTTTTGCAGTACAACTCGAATTATTTCACCAAAGCCCAGAGTAGCAATGGCCAGATAGTCGCCTTTGAGCCGCAGCGTAGGAACGCCGATGATAAACCCGGCCAGGGCTGCGGCAGTACATGCGGCCAGAACCGCCAGAATAAATGGAAAATCGAGGCGATTGGTCATTATTACCGAAACATATGCCCCCACTGCCATAAATCCCGCATGGCCCAAAGAAAGCTGTCCGGTGAAGCCGTTGATCAAGTTAAGACTGACTGCCAGGATAATATTAATACATATTGAATTCAAGTTAATTTGATAATATTGATTGAGCAGCCCGGTTGTAATGGCATATTGTCCCAGGGTAAAAATTACCGCCAGAACTGCCGCTTCAGCCAGGAATCTGGTCCAGGTTTTGTTAAATGTCTGCATAAATCTTCACCTACACTTTTTCCCCGGTATTTTTGCCAAACAGACCCGTGGGCTTAATAAGTAATATTAATATGAGCACTCCAAAAGCTACTGCGTCTCGATATAGACTGTTGCCATAACCACTGACCATGGTCTCCAGAATTCCCATGAGGAAGCCTCCTACCATGGCACCAGGAATAATCCCGATTCCACCTAAGACAGCCGCTACAAAGGCCTTCAGACCTGGGATAATGCCCATTAACGGATTGACCGTGTTGTAGTAGACGCCTATCATTACCCCGGCGGCAGCAGCCAATGATGATCCGATAGCAAAGGTTATGGAGACGGTCTTGTCCACGCTAATGCCCATAAGCACTGCCGCTTCCTGATCCTCAGATACAGCTCGCATAGCCTTCCCGGTTTTAGTCCTCCTAATGATATATTGCAGAACCAGCATCAGAATGACCGCTGATATAATTACAAAAAGATCTTTATTGGAAACCAATATTCCCAGGAAATGATAGTTAGTAACCGGGAATGCCGTCTCTGGAAAAACTCTCTGCCCGGCACCTAAGATGAACAGAGTTACATATTCTAAAAGCAACGATACCCCGATAGCCGTGATCAAGGCCGCAATACGCGTTGAGTTTCGCAAGGGTTTATAAGCAATCTTTTCTATTACCACACCTATAATGGCACAGGCTAACATAGCAAATAACATTGCCACCAGAATGTTGCTGCCCAAAACGGACAACGAGAAAAATCCTACATAAGCCCCTACCATCATAATATCCCCATGGGCAAAGTTAATTAATTTAATGATCCCGTAAACCATGGTATACCCCAGCGCAATTAAAGCATATATTGCACCCAGGGATAAACCATTGATCATTTGTTGGGCAAATTCCTGCACAATTGCCACGTCCTTTTCCAGCATTATATGGTAAAGAGAGGGGTGAGCCCTCTCTTTACCTCATGTTTTAGTTCTACGGCTGGACTCTGGTTTTCATTATCTGTTTGCCATCTTTGTATTCGATAATAATGCCGGCTTTGATTGGGTTGTGATTGGCATCAATGCTCATCTTGCCGGTTACACCTACAAAGTCCTTAATCTTGGCCAGGGCGTCTTTGACCTTTTCAGGATTGGCTTCCCCGGCATCTTTAATAGCCTGAGCCAACAGCTGTACAGCGTCATAACCCAAAGCATTAAAGGAGTTTGGCACCTTGTTATATTTCGCTTTGAAGTCCCCAACGAATTTTACGACTTTGGCATCCTGATCTTCGGCGGAGAAATCGCTGGTTAGAAAGGTGTTATTAAGGTTAGCGGCACCTGCTACCTTGACCATATCATCAGAAACCCATCCATCACTGCCGCCAATGGGAACCGTAATTCCCAGATCCCGTGCTTGTTTTATCAAGGGTGCTACTTCCGGATAATAGCCTGGTACATAGATGAAATCTGCATTCTTGGTCTTTATTTTGGTTAGGACGGCTTTAAAGTCCCGATCATCTTTTACAAAACCTTCCTCCGCTACTATTGTTCCACCCTTGGCTTCAAAGGTCTTTCTAAAGTATTCGGCCAGGCCCTTGGCATAATCTGTGGAGCTGTCTTTGTAGATTACGGCAGTTTTGGCTTTCAAGTCATTAGCAGCAAACTGCGCCATTAAGGTTCCCTGGAAGGGGTCTATAAAACATACCCGGAATATATAATCTCTAACTGCCTTGGTCTTGTCATCTACGGTTACATTAACTGCGGTTGCAGCCGGGGCGATTAGTGGAATCTTGTTTTGCATCATAATTGGCGTGCTTCCTGCTACGTCACCGCTGGTCAGAGGACCAATCTGGGCTACTATTTTTTCCCCGACTAAGGCTGCGCTGATAGTCGTCGCTTCATCCGCGGCTGACTTGCAGTCTCTTACGATCGGATCCAACTGCTGGCCCAAAATGCCACCGGCCGCATTGATCTGCTCTATCGCCAGTAAGGCGCCATCGCGAGCATCGGTTCCATATGTAGCTGCTCCGCCGGATAGTTCAACATTAATACCTACTGGTATTTTGCCACTGGTTTTTTGATCACTTTTGTCTGCCGTCTTAGTGCCGCACCCTGCAATGATACTGAACATAAAAATAGTCAGCATAATTACGGCCAGTTTCTTACTTGTCTTTCCTATCATCGAACTCCTCCTAACAATTTTTTGCCAATACAATGGCTAAACAATCTGCACCTCCCCTGCACTTTTTTCCTAACTCGGGTTGTATTTCACTCTAATATCTCCGACCCTGCGGGTAAAACGTATTTTGTCAAAGTACTCTATCAAAGGAAGAGCATACTTGCGAGAGGTATCAAAAATATCCCGCGCCGTGGCCAGAGTAAGTTCCTTATCCCGAGTGAAGTATTCATTTAAAAGGGTTTGTCCATTTTCTATCGCAACTTTAGAAAAATAGAGTCCTTCATTGATTTTCACTAGTTCGCCGCGATCGGTTAAATAGGCGATTATTTCGGCAAGATCTGCTTCCGGCACTCCGGTAAACGAACTTATTTCATCGATTCCCGGGGGATTAAATTGTCTTTCCTTCATTATAGTGATTATTTTTTCAATAGTCTTTTTTACTTTTTCATCTGGTGTTGGCTGAAATCCCGGGATACTCAGTAAATTGTTTTTACTGACAATCCGTCCCTCGTCTTCCAAGTATTTTATTACACTATTGAAAACTTTGGGATTGAATTTACCAAAATGCCGGCTCCGCATGTCCTCTTTAGGATACCCTGCCCTAAGCGAGTATCTCCCCTGATATTGGCTAATAGTGTTGGCGATCTGTTCATAAATTATTTCCAAACCCTGAATACTCAGATAATGACTTCCTTTGCCGGTTATATCTACAATCTTTTCATCTACTAATAACTGTTCCAGCTCTTCTAAAATCCGTTGTTCCACGCTGCCCGTTTTTTTTACCAAGTCGTCCAGACTAAGTACCTGAGAGGAATTTTCTAATTCATGTAAAACCACATCATATAGACTGCCTTCCTCTTTTATTGCTAAATCGTTTAAAACGTCTTCTTTAAAGCGCTTCTGATGAGGAGCATTGGGGTCTATGATGGTTCCTCCGCCAATGGTATCAACCGGCGAGTAATAACGTATAACAAAGGGATCTCCTTTATACGCTACTACCGGTTTTTCCATAACAATTTGCACAAAAGTTTCCTCTCCAGGGAGCAATTCATCTCGGTCAAGCAAGACCACCCGCCCCAGAACCTCATCCGTTCCCAAATGGAACCTGATCCGATTCCAATTTCTAAGCGTCCGAGAACTGCTGCTCAGCAGTCGCAATTTAGTATCTACCCGGTGACTCGGTGACAGGTATCCACTATCAGCCAGTAAATACCCTCTCTTAATATCGCTCACTTCTATTCCCTGCAGGTTGACCGCCACCCTTTGCCCGGCATAAGCGGTAGGCACCTTTTCATTATGTACCTGCAGAGTACGTACTTTAACCATCTTCTGAACCGGCATAAGTTCCAGGGTATCTCCGACATTAATTTGCCCGGACCATAGGGTTCCAGTGACAACGGTACCGAAGCCCGCAATTGTAAACACCCGGTCTATCGGCAGCCTTGCATGTCCTAGAATTGGCTTCTCAACCACAGAGGCTGCCACTTTTTCAATGGTACTGAGCAGTTCGGGAATTCCCTCCCCAGTTACCGCTGACACCGCTGCTATAGGGGCACCCTTTAATATGCCGGCATCAATATACTCTCTTATTTCATCCTCCACCAGCATAAGCCATTCTTCGTCTACCATGTCTTTTTTGGTAATGACCACTATCCCTTTATCTACGCCCAGCATCTCTATAATGTCTGCATGTTCGCGGGTCTGTGGCATTACCCCTTCATCGGCAGCAATGGTAAATAACACCATGTCTATTCCGAAAGCCCCGGCCAGCATGTGGCGAATAAATCTCTCGTGCCCGGGTACATCAACGATAGCTGCCTTTTGCCCACTCGGCAGAGTAAAGGGCGCAAAACCTAATTCTATAGAAATTCCCCTTTGTTTCTCTTCTTTAAGCCGATCTGTCTCTATCCCCGTCAGTCTTTTCACCAGGGTGGTTTTGCCGTGGTCTATATGCCCGGCAGTTCCAATTATCAATCTTTTCATAACTTTTCTCCTGGGTCTATTTCTGATTCAATCTCTGCTACTAGAACGTTCCTCAGTATATCGAGCACTACGGCTGCATCTCCATCCAGCAAAGTCCGAACGCTGATCAACATTTTATCTTCCTGTTTGCGGGTAAGCAAAGCCGGATTCATCTCTCTAAGTTGTCTGGCCACGGTTTCCAGTTGTTTTTCCTTAAAGGCTATTTGTACTCCATAACCTGGTATTTTATAGGTGGGATAAGCCCCGCCGCCTACCATGTCGTCAATTGCCACCACGTTTATTGACTGGATGGTCTCGGTCGGCTCCAGAGTTCCTTTTAGGGCCACACAGAGTTTCTCGGCTCGTTCCCCAAGCTCTTCCCTCGCAGCGGTCAGCATCTCGAGGACAGGTATGGCTTGCAGTGGATTCCCGCTCAGATATTCCAACAATGTTCCTTCCAGGGCCGCAATATTGAGCTTGTCTACCCTTAAGGCCCGGGTTAGCTGGTTTTTCTTCATAGCAGTGATATATTTTTGTTTGCCCACGATTATACCCGCCTGGGGTCCACCTAACAATTTATCTCCACTGAAGGAAATAATATCTGCCCCACTATCCACACAGGCCCGTACCGTGGGTTCATCCTTCAAACCCCATTCTCCAAGGTCGGTTAGTATCCCACTGCCCAGATCATGCATGACCGGAATATTCCGTTGTCGTCCTAATGTTACCAGCTCGCTGAGCCTAACCTCTTCGCTAAACCCCACGATTTTATAATTGGAGGTATGCGCGGAGAAAAGCAAGGCAGTATTATCATTGATAGCTTGTGCATAATCAGATATATACGTCTTATTAGTGGTACCAACTTCGACCAGATGGGCGCCACTCTGTTTCATTACGTCCGGTATTCTGAAGGCTCCTCCGATCTCGATCAGCTGCCCCCGGGAGACGATAACCTCTTTATCTCGGGCCAGAGTAGTTAGGCCCAGCAGAACCGCAGCCGCATTGTTATTTACTACCAGGCCGGCCTCCGCGCCAGTCAAAGTAATTAACAGATCTTCGACGTGTTGGTATCTGGACCCCCGTTCTCCATTTTCGAGATTAAATTCAAGATTATTATAATTTTTGCCCATCTCGTTCAAATAGGCCAGGGCTCGCTGTCCCAAAGGAGCTCGTCCCAGATTAGTGTGCAGCACAACCCCGGTTCCATTTATAACCTTTTGTAAGCTCCCGCGGGTTGCGTTGGCGATCAATATATCCAGCCTTTTCAGAATTTTTGCAGCCAACCCTTGTTTACTGGTTTCCCCACCGTTCTTTCGCAGGTCTTGTCGGCTTTCTTCTACTGCCCGCCTTAATGTTTCCACAATGAACTCTCGATTGTACTGCTGGAGCAGCTCTTGAATATGCGGCAATGTCAGGAGTTCATCTATGGCGGGTATATTTCTAAGATTTGTCATCTTAAGCCTCCTTGGTTCGGCTAAATAATTGGATTACTCTATAGTATAACTCTAACCCTATGTCTTTTACAGTTTTATATAACAGAGCAGCAATTATTGTTACCCCCAGTATTCCGAAAAGCGGATATATTCGAGCTACCAGACTGGAAAAACTTTGCAGGGAGAGGGGTAAAGCCAAGGTAATACTTAAAACCAGGCAAATCTTATAGCTTAATCCTGTAAAATTGGAAAATCGCTGTGCAAACCCATAGGCATTCGCGATAGCCGTAGTAATAATCCCGAGCCACAGAACCATGGTGTATAGGTATTTGGCGGTCAGGTTAATGTGCCCGGCCACATATAACATCGGCACTTGGTAATGCATTACATCGGGAAGAAATTTGCATAGGGAAAAATAGTTGATAATGACTAAGCCTCCGAGCAGCAAACCTCCCCAAGCAGCTCCTAAAACCCCGTTACGCCGATTAGTCACGCTCTGGTACTCGGTTAACACTACCATTGCTAAGGCAAAATTATAAGATACGTAGAGGATGCTGCTTATCAACCAGCTCCAACCATCTTCCACATTAAAAGCGAGGGCATAAACGTTCGGCTGTTTGGCATCTATAAAAAAAGCTGCATAGCCTGAAATAATAAGCAATAGGGTTATTTTGATCGGCACCAATATGTTATATGAGAGGATCAAGCCCTTTTTTCCGGTTACCAGGAGGCCGGCGATTAGAATATACGCCAGAAATATTCCCAGGTTTTTAGGAAGATAGAGATGTTCGTAAAATACTGCGCCGCTGGCCGATAACATAGTGCTGATACCCAGGAACAAGAAAATCGCCAGGAGGAAATCCACTACCAATCCTAAACGATGTCCCAGCAGGTTTTTCAACATATCCTGGTAATTAGATGCTTTTTGCTCATGCGCTTTATAAAGCAGTAAACCTCCACAGAGTCCGAAGAGAACGGTTGCTAGCAAAACCCCCTTCGCCCCGCTGGTTCCATAAGTCACGAAGAATTGCACAATTTCCTGTCCGGAAGCAAAGCCTGCCCCAATGACTGCCCCCAGATATCCCATGATCAGCATTAATCTATATTTGATAGCCTCCACCTCATCTCCATCCGTTTACTTTAATAAATATTCCCAATATCTTAAAATACCGCATAAAAATATTCCCAGCGGCAAGAATAATGGTAAAATTTATATTTTGCGAGGAGACAACATGGTTATATCTTCCATCCGCTTAGCTGATGCGAATTTTTCCTGTCATTTTGAAGACCCTCATTGTTCGCACCTTTTGGAAAGAAAGATTTACCGTCTTATGTCTGAAATGAATAACGATTTTCAGAGAGATCCGGTTTTCCTCTGTGTCGGCACTGACCGCGCTACCGGTGATTGTCTGGGGCCTCTGGTAGGCACCCGGTTGCAGGCATTATCGCCCGCAGTCAACCTTTTTGGTACCCTGGAGAAGCCCTCTCACGCTGTTAACTTGCAGTCCGTCATGGATGAAATCGATGCCCGCTTTGTTAATCCTCTGGTGATTGCGGTGGATGCCAGTCTCGGCAGCCCTGATCGCATTGGTTATATTAATGTCAAACCAGTTGGTTTAAAACCTGGCACAGCTTTGAATAAAGTGCTGCCTACCGTTGGAGATTTTCATATATCAGCGGTTGTCAACATAAGTGGCTACTTAGAACAGATGGTTCTGCAAAACACTCGTCTCTATGGGGTCTACATGATGGCAGACTTGATCGCCCGCAGTCTTTTTCTGGCCCATTTGCATCACGAGGCCGACCGGAAGCTGAGCTTGCTGCCCGCCGGGGCCAATTAGCTGCAGCACATGGATACTAGGGCGGAACAAGAGCAATAGACGATAATCTACGCTGCAACTTATTAGTTAACGACAGTGAACATCAGCAACATTAATAGCATTCAGCGAAGCGGAGACGTATCAGTGGTGCCCGTAGGGTGCAACATTAATCGTAAGCGAATGCGAACATCAGCCACCTTAATTGTGCCGCAATGTGGCACATCAGTAGTCCCCGCAGGGGGTAGTACCCGAAGGGTGAAGTCCCCGTAGGGTCAGCTTTATCCGCATCAATTGTTCCCCTCAGTTTCGCATTTTCTATCAACTGTAATAGTTCAATTAATAAGCATTTTTCCATGATTTTAAAGCTATTTGCCCCAGGCAATAATATAATCAGGATAATTAGCGATTTATAGTATAATTAGTGATATCCCGGGGTTTGCCCCCAGGGATTATATATCGCTTTATCCCAATTTGCCTTCTTTTGATTAATCATCCCGGGTTAATATATTTTATTTTCATGGAGGTATTTATGAGTTTTCTGTACTTTGATTGCTTTTCGGGTGTCTCGGGAGATATGATTATTTCCGCATTGCTTAATTGTGGGGCCTCTTTTGATTATCTGAACACATCCTTATCCAACTTGCCCATTGCAGCTACGGTATCGCAGCAACAAAAGGTTCTCCAAGGAATCAACTGTACCTCCTTTGAAGTACATTCTAAGGAAGCACCCTTGCGACATTTGCCTGATATCGAAAAAATTATAGCTGATAGTAATTTATCACCCATCATCAAATCCCAATCTATTAGTGTTTTTAAAAGACTAGCTATTGCAGAAAGTACCGTGCACGGAATCAGTCACGAGCATATTCATTTTCATGAAATTGGCGCAGTGGATACTATCATTGACATTGTTGGCACCTTCTTGTGCTTGGATTCTCTGGGGATTGATGAAGTATACACTTCCCCTCTGCCCTGGTCTTCCGGTTTTATTGACATCAGTCATGGCCGCTACCCTTTGCCTGCTCCAGCTGCTGCCTTATTGTTATCTGGATTTCCCTGTGTCTTCTCCGATGCCGCATTTGAACTGGTCACCCCCACCGGGGCAGCACTCATCACGGCCATTGCCTCGCCCTGGACTGCTACTCGCTCTTTCGTCCCTAGCCAGATTGCTTATGGGGCTGGAACCTACATTAGGAAGGATAAGGTTCCCAATCTTTTAAGGGTGGTAAAGGCTGACTTCGTTTCTCCTGAACTTACTGCTGAAACCGTAGCTGTATTAGAAACGGAGGTAGATGATGTTAATCCAGAAGTTTTTACTCACCTGCATCATCTGTTTACCTCTCACCCCTCAGTATTAGACTATTTCACCACTCCTGTGCAAATGAAAAAGAACCGGCCCGGGATGTTAATCACCTTGCTGACTCGCCCTGACGCTTCTGCTCTGCTTGCCCACAGATTAATGCTTGAAACTGGTTCTTTAGGGGTTCGGCAGCGCCTTCAAAACCGTTATACGGTGCCTCGCAGCGAGAGCCAAGTTCAGACCCCCTGGGGCACAGTGCGAATTAAGCTTGCTTATTTTACTCCAGACGTTATCCGGATTAAACCTGAATTTGATGATATTCAAGCCATCGCCGTCCAACACAAATTACCCATCTATGAAGTTTACAAGACCGTGAGCAGCCTAACCGCCAATTTCACCTTCCTGCCTGAGACAAAAAACCCTTAATGTTTCACGTGAAACATTAAGGGTTTCATATTGATTTGTTTCACGTGAAACATTGGATAAAAAGGGGGTCTCCCCCTTTCCATTTCTATAATCCTATTATCTCCAGGATTCGATCCAAGTCCTCTTCATTGTAATAAACTATTTCTATTTTGCCGCCCTTGCGTTGTCGATTAATTTCCGTGCGTGTTCCAAAATACTTTTGCAAACGTTCTTCTAAATCCAGGAGGTCCGGGCTTTTTGCATTCCTCGCCACTTTGCCCTCTTTTTTTGACTTCGCCTTTTGTTCAACCTGTCGTACTGATAAGCCGCCCTTAATTATCTCGTTAGCGGCCGCTATCTGCTCCCGACCGCTTCTAATAGCTAGCAAAGCACGGGCATGGCCAGGTGATATCTGTTTCTGGTCTATCATTTGGATTATCTCTGGACTCAAGTTCAAAAGTCTAATTGTGTTAGCAACATAGGCCCGGCTTTTTCCAACTCGGGCCGAGACCTGTTCCTGAGTATAGTTATATTGTTCGATTAGGCTTTTATAGGCCCGTGCCTCTTCGACCGCTGATAAATCTTCTCTTTGGAGATTTTCCACCAGGGATATCTCTGCAGCTTCAATATCTTCCATCTCTTTAACCAATACTGGGATAGTTGCCAATCCAGCCATTGCAGCCGCCCGCCAGCGTCGTTCTCCAGCCACAATTTCGTAGTATTTACCGACCGGTCTTACCAATACTGGCTGCAGTACCCCATGCTCTTTGATTGAACTGGCCAACTCCTGCAAGGTTTCCTCTGCAAATATCTTACGAGGTTGGTTTCCTTGAGGGATGACTTTAGCTATCTCCATTTCCATAACCTGTATAGAATCAGGTTCGTTTGTGGATAAAAGTGCCTCCAGCCCCTTACCTAACCCGCGATCTTTCCTGCCCACGTTTTAATACCTCCCTGGCAAAATCTCGATAAACCTCAGCCCCTTTGGAGCGCGCATCATAATGGGCAATAGGCTTGCCATGACTGGGCGCTTCGCTAAGCCTAACGTTTCTGGGAATGATGGTTTGATAGACTTCCTTGCGGAAGTGACTTTTCACCTGGTCTACAACCTGGATGGAAAGATTTGTTCTGCCATCAAACATTGTAAATACGATTCCTTCTATCGTCAATTTGGGATTTAGGCGTTTTCTAACTAACTGTATGGTGTCTACCAGTTGGCTAAGGCCTTCCAACGCGTAATATTCGCACTGAAGGGGAATTATCACCGAATCACACGCGGTCAAGGCATTAATGGTTAATAACCCCAGCGAAGGCGCACAATCCAGTAAGATGTAATCATAGTAGTCCCTTACCGGTGCCAGCACCGTAGCTAAGGTCTGCTCCCTTTGAGTCCGAGCAACTAACTCTACCTCGGCTCCAGCTAACTGTATGGTACTGGGAATTAAGTCCAGATTATCTACACGGGTTCTGGTCACCACCTTGTGAAACTCTAGATCATCTATTAAAAGGTCATGCAAGCAAAACTTTAGCCGCTTGCGATTTATTCCCAGTCCACTCGTGGCATTTCCTTGCGGGTCACAATCCACCAGCAGCACCTTATAGCCCTCCATAGCTATATAAGTTGCCAGATTTATTGCGGTGGTGGTCTTACCCACCCCTCCTTTTTGGTTTGTTACCGCAATCATCTTTGCCATTGCTTGTCCCCTTTCGTCCGTAACAGACCTTTTACTTGTACAATGTACAGTCATTATTTCTCTTTCGTTCTTCTATTTTCCTGCCATGTTATTATACCAGAACCAGTATATTTGTCTTTATCTCTAATTAAAATTTTAAGGCAGGGGATTTATCCCCCGCCTCAGACCGTCAAAAAAGCCCACTAGCTGCGTTATTAACAAAAGTCCGTTCAATCAACGTACTTGTTACGGGGACATTCCAAGGGACATTCCTCGATGAGGTGTGTCCCAAACCCTTAATTCCGGTGTGTCCCCATTCCTTAAACGTCTCAATCACGGGCTTTTATTAATGCCTTGCTCTTGGACTTCATTAATAGTGAGTGTAGCGAGCACTGTGGTGCCCGGAGGGTGCTTTTTTGCTCGGCCTGACTTTATCGACACTCTTAGATATTGCTTTATTATTTAGCCATCAGTCGCGAACTTCGCTTTACCTTCGGCACTCTGATAACGATTTCATATTCCTCATCACGTTCAGTTTCAAGCATATACATATCTATGCCTATCTGCTTAGCCCGGTTTACCGTCTCCTTTATCGTGTTTAGAAATATCCGTGCATCTCTTATTACGATTGAAACCTGTTGTCCCTGGCCGGTTTGGTTTACTTCCTGAGGTAAGTTGTTCTGTCTAAGTTTTTCAACTATCTCTTCGGTTTCTTTGACATTTAGCTCTTTCTCATAAATCGCTAACAATACTTCCTTCTGCGTATCTACAGAATTAAGCTTAAGCAAGGCCCGCGCGTGTCTTTCGGTAATGGTTTCGGGAACAATCAAGCAGCGCAGTTCTTTGGTTAATCTTAATAACCTCAGTTTATTAGCGATTGCCGATTGGCTTCGACCAACCTTCTGAGCTAATTCTTCCTGAGTCAGACCAAACTCACTGATCAGCTGGGCATAAGCCCCCGCTTCTTCTAAATAATTCAGGTCTTTCCGCTGTAGATTTTCGATTAAGGAAACTTCCGCCGCTTGTTTATCGCTCATTTCCTGCAAAATCGCCGGTATAGCTGAATATCCTAGCATTCGACAGGCCCGGTATCTCCGCTCCCCAGCAATTAATTGATATCCTTCTCGAGCTTTTCTGACTACAATCGGCTGCAAAACCCCATACATTTCGATCGATCTGGCCAGATCCTTTATTTCTGATTCATTGAATTCCCGGCGAGGTTGAAAAGGGTTGCGGCTAATTTCCTCCAAAGGTATATACAATACCTTAACGCCATTAACCTTTGCTAGAAGCTTCTCCCAGGGTTTTTTACCCACCTCAACACCTCCTTATTATAAGGGCATTTTGGTCGGTGCGCCTATCCTCCGGGGGAATTGCTGCGGAGTTGGCCGCACCTTCCTTACCGCCACTATGGCCCGATCTCTCTCCTGTAAAAGATTATAGAGATAAACCTCTTCGATCCTTCCCCCAAGTATTTTCAGTGCCGTCTGCGATTCAGCAATTTCCTGTTGGTAACTGCTTCCTTTCCACAGTAACAGCTCGCCTTCGGGCTTCACCAAAGGGATTCCATATTCAAGTACAACTCTCATCGCCGCTACCGCGCGGCTAGTACAAATGTCATAGCTGTTGCGGTGTTCGCTGTCATGCCCCAGTGTCTCAATCCGGTCACGAATTACCCGCACATTCCTCAGTTCTAATGTGTCACAGGCATTTTGTAAAAAGGTGCTCTTTTTGAGATCGGATTCTACCAGGGTAACTCTGCTATCAGGGCAAGCCATAGCTAAAATCAAGCCGGGAAAGCCGGCTCCGCTGCCAATATCAATTACTTGCCGATCCGTTAATGAAACCCATTCCAAGACCTTAAGGCTGTCTTCAATGTGCTGCTCAATTTCTCGGGGGCCAGCTTTTCGGCTTATCAGATTTTGTTTTTTATTTTCCTCCAGCAACAGCTGCACGAACCTCTTTACATATATTTCCATAAATAAGTTTTAATTCCTTCTTTTTTCTAAAAAAATCAATAAAATATTTATATCAGCCGGGGTGACCCCGGAAATTCGAGAAGCATGGCCTATGGACTGCGGCCTTATTTCTTTTAGTTTCTGCAGGGCTTCATTGGATAAGCTGTATACATCGTGGTAATTAATTTCGGGCGGAATCTGCTTGCTCTCCATCCGTTCAAATCGCTCTACCTGTTCTTTTTGTTTGTTGATGTACCCCTCATATTTGGCCTGTATCTCTATTTGTGCCAGGATCTCCGGTCCCTCCGCCTTTATCCAACCCTGTTCGACGAAGTCTTCTATGGTCAATTCGGGTCGGCGCAGCATCTCCCATAAAGAAATACGGTCTCGCAGAGGAGCGCTTTCTTTTCCCGCCAGATATTTTTCCACTTCTATATCCGCCGGCGTGAAGGTGGTTTGCTTCAAAGCCTGGGCAGCTTCTTCCAGCAATTTTGTTTTAGCCTGAAATAAACTCCATCTATACTCATCAACCAGTCCCATCTGTTTCCCTTTTTCCGTCAAGCGCAGATCAGCGTTATCCTGCCGCAGCAAGAGACGGTATTCTGCCCGGGAAGTCAGAAGCCGATAAGGTTCATCGGCTTCTTTCGTGACGAGGTCGTCGATCATGACTCCTATAAAGGCTTCACTTCTTTTTAAAATGAACGGCTCCCGGCGCTGCACTTTTAAGGCAGCATTTATCCCGGCCATCAATCCCTGGGCAGCGGCTTCTTCATAACCCGAAGTGCCATTAATCTGTCCAGCTGTAAATAGGCCATCCACTACCTTGCTCTCTAAGGTTAATTTGGCCTGAGATGGTATTACATAATCATATTCAATTGCATATCCTGTCCTCATCATGTGAACATGCTCCAGTCCGGGAATGCTGTGTAAGACTTGAATCTGCACATCTTCAGGCAGACTGGTGTTCAATCCCTGTACATACATCTCGTCCGTATCACGCCCTTCGGGTTCGATAAAAAGCTGATGCGAACTTTTATGGGCAAACCGCACCACTTTGTCCTCAAATGACGGGCAATAACGAGGACCTTTGCCTTTGATTACGCCAGTAAATAGCGGGGCTCTCTCTATATTGTCCATTACGATGCGATGCGTCTCGGGAGTTGAGTGAGTCAACCAACAAGGCAGCTGTTCGCGGATGGGAGGAGGACTGATAAAAGAGAACCGCCAGGGTATGCTATCTCCAGGGTGCTCGACCATTTTAGAGAAATCCACGGTTTTCCTATCTATTCGCGGCGGGGTGCCAGTCTTGAATCTACCTAGTCTAATACCCATTTCCTTTAAACTATCAGCAAGTTTGACCGCGGGAAACTGGTTGCCCGGTCCCCCATCATACATTGTCTCTCCAGCTATAATGCGTCCTTTTAAATAGGTCCCGGTAGTGATAACCACCGTCTGGCACTCGTAACGGGCTCCGGTCCTGGTAATAATAGCTTTAACCTCTCCAGCTTCGCTGTCTATCTTTTCAACTTCCGCCATTAATAAATGCAATCTTTCCTGCCCCAGGATCGTCTTGATCATTTCACGTCCGTACTCATGTTTATCAGCCTGAGCACGCAAGGCCTGTACGGCAGGCCCTTTACCGGTATTTATCAGCCGCATCTGAATACTGGACTTATCGATATTGATCCCCATTTCTCCGCCCAGGGCATCTATTTCCCTAACCAGCTGGGCTTTGGCAGGCCCGCCAATTGACGGATTACACGGCATGAGAGCAATGTATTCAACGCTCATGGTTACCAATAGGGTGCTGCAACCCATCCGAGCGGATGCCAGTGCAGCTTCACATCCGGCATGTCCGGCTCCAATAACCACAACATCATATTTCCCTGCTTCGTAGATCATCTTTCCCCTCCTACTTACCTATACAAAAATCGTGAAATATTCGGTCAATGACTTCTTCTTTTAAGGTTTTGCCGCTGATCTCACCCAATGTCTCCAGGGCTCCCCATATATCAACCCCCAGACAATCCGCGGTCACTTTCTGCAGACTCTGAAGTGCATTCTCAACTTGAGCTCGGCTCCTTATCAGGGCATCTTTCTGTCGCAGGTTTATCATTATATCCATCCCGTCTCCAGGAAGGTTCCCTGACCGAATCATTTCCTCCATGGTCATCTCTAACTCTTCCAAACCTAGGTCATTTATTACCGAGCCTCTAATTACCTTTACTCCTGAAAAAAAAGACTCTAATTCCACTGTACTTATTCGTTTCTTTTCTAAATCTTCCTTGTTTACAAATACTATCAGCCTAGCTTGGTCGATATTCTCCAATATATCCACATCTTCCTGGGCAATACCTTCCCCAACATCTAGCATTAAAATAAGCAGCTCGGCCTCTTCTATTACTTTTTTGGACTTTTTCACACCTATTTGTTCAACCAGGTCTTCGGTGTGCCTGATTCCCGCGGTATCCATAATTTTCACTGGAATGTCCCGCACGTTAATATAATCTTCCACCACATCTCTGGTTGTACCTGGAATATCAGTAACTATGGCCTTGTCCTTCTTGAGCAGGGCATTAAGCAGGCTGGATTTACCCACATTAGGCTTACCGCATATTGCCACTTTTACCCCATCCCTATATATTTCATTTCTGACTCCAGCTGCAATTACCTGATCCAAAGCCGCTCTGCTCTGCAATAATATCGTCTGGACGTCTTCATAATCCAAATCACCCACTTCCTCAGGGAAATCCAGGCTGGCCTCAACCATAGCATTTAAATGGAGCAACTTCTCTTCTATGGCCTCGATATAACCCAAATTGCCTTCCAACTGCTGCATGGCCAGCTTCAACCCTCGATCAGTCTTGGCTCTTATGATGTCAATAACCGCTTCAGCTTGACTTAACTCCATGCGTCCATTCAGAAAAGCACGTTTGGTGAATTCTCCTGGTTCGGCCATGCGTAAGCCTACCTCCAAGCATCGTTGCAAACAACGGCGTACGGGCATACTTCCCCCATGACAGTTTATTTCTACCACATCTTCCCCGGTATAACTATGCGGTGCTTTCATGATACCGAGCAGAACCTGGTCAATCTTACTGCCGTCCTGGTCAATTATCCAGCCCAGGTTTAGGGTAAATCCGTGACGTTGGCTCAAATCCTTGCCCGTAAACGGTACAAATATTTCCCCAACCCTTTCGATTACCCCATGCCCGCTCAATCTTATTATACCTATTCCGCCTTCACCCGGCGGGGTAGCTAGTGCTGCAATAGCCTCTTCAAACATTGCTTTCTCCCAATCTCAAAATGATTATACTTCAACTTTCGTGGTAAACGGAAACTGCGACTGAAGAAGAACGATAGCCGCTGATATCGCTGATTTTATATGATTATCGCTGATCTTTTAACGTTATCAGGATATGGTATCAGGGTAATGTTTTATAATGATCTTTATGGGCCCAATTGTCTCGCTCAACTACTACAATATCGCCTTGTACGCGGTAATTGTTTCTCTAAAAATCTTATAAATATTTATTAAAAAATCAGCGTAAATCCGCGCCCGAAGGGTCAGCGATATCAGCGGCTATCGTTTCCTTCTCGTTTCATTCCGTTTCGTTTCATCTATCAACCGCGAAACACGGGATTATAATTATCTTACCAAAATACCGGTTGACATACACCCGCCACAATAATCCTCGTCTGTAAGTAAACTCTATCTACAGTATTACCCCACAAAAAAAGGCCCTTGCGGGCCTTTTGATTTCCTATTTCTTCAAAGCTATGACTACTTTCCGGTTGGGTTCCTCTCCCATAGAATAAGTAACCAACTGCGGATCTTCCTGAAGGACCGTATGTACTATTCTTCTCTCCTGTGAGCTCATCGGCCGCATTATCACATTTTTTTGGCTCTGTTTGACCTTTTCCGATAATCTGATTGCCAGAGACTCCAGGGACTGTTCCCGCTTTTTCCGATAATCCTCTACATCCAATACGATGCGTATTTTTTCTTCCCTTTTGCGGTTAAGCATTAAACCAGCGATAAATTGTAAAGCGTTCAGAGTCTCACCCTTACGACCAATCAACAAGCCCATGTCGTTGCCAACAATATTAATTCTGGTTACGCCATTGTCCCATTCGACCTTTTCAATCTGATAATCAATCTTCATTCTTTGCAGAAGGTCTTCAACCACTTTGCGAGCCTCCAACTCGGGTTTCTCTCGCATCGATACCTTTACCACCGCTGGTTTGTTGCCCATAAAGCCCAGCAGTCTTTTACTGGCCTCTTCCACGATTTCTATGGAAACATCCTCAATATCACAACCAAGTTCATCTAGGGCTGCTTTGATGGCTTCATCAACGTTTTTTCCCTTTTTTTCGACTGTTTGACCCTGCATCCTTTTCTTTTCCTCCTTTGGCCCTCCGTTCAACCTCTTCCTTAACTTTCTTTTCAGGGTATTCCGGTTCGGCTAGTTTTTGCGGCATCTCAATCTGTATGCCTGTCCCTGTATCGAGCTTTTCGTTTCTGTGCAGCCGGTTTACATATAATTGCTGTAATATCCCCAGAATATTAAAAACAACCCAATATAACGGTAATCCCGACGGCATCTTGAACGCTATCCATGCCATCATCAGCGGCATAAAGTATAACATAGCTTTCTGCGTGGGATCGTTGTTCTCTGTCATTGAAATCTTTTGTTGCAAATAGGTAGTCACCGCAGCCAATATGGCCAAGATAAATAAAGGGTCGGGTTGACTAATATCCGGAATCCACAAAAAACCTTTATGGGCGGCATCTAAGTAATTGAAATGAAACAAGGATTGATAAAAAGCAAAGAATATCGGCATCTGAATCAATAGAGGCAGACATCCACCAAAAGGACTCACTCCGTGCTCTTTATACATTTCCATAATTTTCTTTTGCGCTAAAGCTTGATCGTCTTTGTATTTCTCTTGAATGTACTTGGTTTTAGGTTGTATTTCCTGCATGGCTCGCATAGATCTCATCTGTTTTTGGGTAAGCGGGAACATGACTAGTTTAATCAACATAGTCATGAAAACTATTGCCAACCCATAACTTGGAAGCCCAATTTGAACTGTAAAAGTATATATTAAGTTGATGAGATCAGAAAAGTATTGTACGAAAGTCTGCCACAAATTTTAACCCTGCCTTTCGAAGTCCAGCCGCGACAGCAGGTTCCACCTCCTTAAAAGTCCCTCTGGCAAATACTTAGGGTACCGGATCATACCCTCCTGGATGAAATGGATGACATCGGCTTATTCTTTTAACTGCCAGCCATCCTCCCTTAATCACCCCATATTTTTCAATAGCTTCGATTGTGTAGTTGGAACAGGAAGGATAGAATCGACAGACTGGTCTTTTGAAAGAACTCAGCTTTTGATAAGTTTTTACTAATAAAATAAAAACCTTTCTCACCTTAAACTGGCCTTTCCCATCAGTCTTAAAAAATCATTCTCAATCAGTTCAAAGACCGCTTCCTTAACATTGAATCTTGCTACTACAACCACATCATACCCTGGTCGCAAATTATTCAGATTCTTTCTTATCACTTCTCGGATCTGTCTTTTTGCGCGATTCCTGATAACAGCATTTCCTATTTTTTTGGAAGTTACTATCCCAAAGCGATTATGAGGCAGCTGATTTGCTTGCGTGAATACAATTATGTACTTGCCCTGTATTCTTCTACCATTATTATAAATACCTTTGTATTCTTTGCCCCTGCTTATTCTCCAATCTTTATGCAGCATAAGTAGTCCTTCTAAAAGGTAATTTAATCGACTTTGGCAATAATTTAGGCAGAGAGTTTTTGCCTGCCTTTGCGTCTGCGCATAGCCAGAACTTTTCTTCCTCCGGCGCTCGCCATTCTTTTTCTGAAACCATGAACCCTTGATCTCTGTCTCTTTTTTGGTTGATAGGTTCTTTTCATTTGATAAGTTGCCCCCTTAATTTTTCCAGTACCTACTATTATATTTATAAAACCCTCGCTATGTCAAGAAAGAGTGTCCTTCTAAATACTTCTAATTATGTTTAAAATCTGCTACTATATATACTGTATCTCTGTTCATATTAACTTCATTATCATTTCATTTTCGAAGTTTATTTTTATAAATGCTTGTCCAGATATACACAGTCACTTATCCCTGACAAGTTTTTTTATCCCCATAAATATACCAGGAGGCTTTTGAATGTCTGTTGATAACAACTATGCGTCTTTATTAGATCAAATTCTGCAAGATTTCCGCAATGAAATCGGAGCAACCAGTTTTGATATTTGGTTTTCGCAGGTTACCTACAATACTTTCCGCCACGATAAATTATACATAATGGTTCCTAATTCGCTTACCCGGGAATGGATCGAATCTCGCTATCTTGAGAGCTTAGAGAAGAAATTCCGCGATTTAAGCAAGCAGGATATATCTCTGGTTCTGATTACAGAACCATTGGTCGAAAAGGATGGCTATATTTCACCACTCAACCCCAAATATACTTTTAACACCTTTGTGGTCGGCAACAGCAATCGATTTGCACATGCTGCCTGCTATGCAGTAGGAGAGGCACCTGCTCGAGCTTATAACCCTCTTTTTATCTACGGCGGAGTTGGGTTGGGCAAGACTCATTTAATGCAAGCCATTGCTCATAGAATCATCGGCAATAAACCTTCTTTTTCCGTGATGTATGTATCTTCCGAGCAATTTACTAATGAACTTATTAGTGCCATAAAAGATGACAGTACCCGCGCTTTCCGCAATAAATATCGTAATATAGATGTTTTATTGATTGATGACATCCAATTCCTGGCGGGAAAAGAGCGGACCCAAGAAGAGTTTTTCCACACTTTCAACACTCTCTATGAAACTAACAAACAGGTGGTCATTTCCAGTGACCGTCCACCTCGTAATATCCCCACCCTGGAGGATCGACTGCGTTCTCGTTTCGAATGGGGTTTAATTACTGATATTCAGATTCCTGATCTGGAAACCCGTATCGCTATATTACGCAAAAAGGCTCAAACCGATGAATTAAATGTTCCTTATGATATTCTTGATTATATAGCTAATTATATTGATTCTAACATAAGGGAACTGGAGGGAGCACTGGTCAGGGTAGTTGCTTTCGCTACCATAAACAATAGACCTTTAAATATGGAAACTGCTGGTGAAGCATTAAAGGATATTATGCCTCCTCCGCAGCCCAAGAAAATAACCATAGAATGTATTCAAAAAGAAGTATGTAAATACTATGGTCTCAATTTGAGCGAATTATTATCTAAAAAAAGAAATAAGCAATTGGTCTATCCGCGCCAGGTTGCCATGTACCTTTGCCGTAAAATGACGGACGCTTCTTTTCCTTTAATTGGCGACCAGTTCGGGGGAAGAGATCATACAACCGTTATGCATGGGGTTGAGAAAATAGAAAAGGAGGCTGCCGCTGATCAAGTCGTAGCTGCAGTCCTTGAAAAACTTTGTAAACAGTTAGACCCCAGAGCAACCTTATAATTTAATAATTACTAACAGGGTTGTCCACCCTTTAATATCCACTTTTAATGACCATTAGAGACCTTTTTACACATTTTACACACTACTACTACTGTTACGGTTAATTGTTTATAAATAATTAATAATAATATGGGGGCAAAGAAAATGAAGTTTACAATCGAAAAAAGAGAAATATCTACCCTGACCACTTTAGTACATAGAGCTGCTTCCAACAAAAGTACCATTCCAATTTTGTCTGGCTTGCTTATTAATATAGCCCATGATAAGGGGTTAACCATGACCGCTACTGATATGGAGATTGGGATAAAAGCTTCAACTTCCAATGTTGATATTATTGAAGAGGGAAGCGTATTAGTTAATGCTAACTATTTCTCGGATTTTATTAAATTACTGCCCGATACAATTATATCTTTTGAGTTGAATAGGGAGACATCTAAGCTAAATATTAGTTACGGACGATCCTCCAGTCGTATTAACATATACCAGGAACGTGATTATCCTGAGCTGCCTATTGGTAAAATGGAATACAAATTCTCCATACCACAGGATGTTCTGAAAGAAGGACTTAAGAAAACATCTTTTGCTGCAGCTTTAAATCATTTTCGTCAGGTCTTTACCGGGGTTCTTTTTGATATCCTGGACGATGGAAATTTAAAAATAATTGCCTCTGATACCCATCGGTTAGCTTACTATACTTATAATCTAGCCCAGCCAGATTTAGAACCTGTAAAATTCGTCATTCCCGTGAGGACGGTTAATGAATTACTAAGATTCTTGGATGACAGCCCTGATAAAATAGACATTGCCTTGTCCGAAAACAATGTTATTTTTTATAAAGAAAACTTCATTCTCTTATCCCGATTAATAGAGGGTCAATATCCTAATTACGAAACCGTTATACCATCTTCATTCAACACGGAAATAAATATTAAAACAGATATCCTGGCTTCAAGTCTGGGTAGGGCTAAAATAATGCCTACGGATGATAAATTTCAGATTCAACATGTTCAGTTTTCATTAATGGAAAATGAGGTTTTATTAAATTCCTATTCGGAAAGCATGGGTGAAATCTCAGAGGTAATTGAGGATATTCAAATTGAGGGAGAAAAAGATATTAAGATAGCCTTTAATACCAACTATTTCCTAGATGCGGTGAAAATTTTTGAGGCTGAATGCACTAGTATAATAATCAAATTAGCTGGTTCTTTAAGTCCGGCCCTAATTAGAAACCCTGAAAAGGAAAACTATTTATATATATTAGTTCCAATGCGTACCAATAACTGAGGAAGGATGCCTATTCTATTTGAAAATTAAGAAGCTACAGATTAGAAACTTCCGAAATCTGAAGAAAATAGAGTATGATCCTGCACCCGGGTTAAATGTTTTTATCGGGGATAATGCTCAGGGTAAAACCAATCTTTTAGAGGCAATTTATATGATGGCCGCAAGTACTTCTTTTCGTAGTGCGACCGATGCCAACCTGGTAAAACATGAAACCGCAGGCTATGTTTTGGGTATTAATTATAATTTTTTTGAAAGAATGCTGGAAGCGAGACTTGAATATCGATTAAACCAAGCGAAGATATTTATGATAAATAATAAGAAAAGCAATCAGAACCATAGAGATAGAATACGGGTGGTTCTCTTCACACCAGATGATCTTTTTCTTATCAAAGGGTCTCCCGGTAAAAGGAGAGCTTTTTTAGATTTTATACTTAAACAGCTTTCTGGTGATTATATATATAATCTGGATAATTATGCCTCAATCCTAAAAAAGAGAAATTTATTACTAAAAAAAGAGCAAACTAATGCTAAGTCGTTTAAAATTATTAATGACCTATTTATTGAAAATGCTACCTACTTGATAATGCAGCGTATTAATTTTATTAATCTTTTAGACGAAATAACCGGGCCAATTTATAAAGAAATAAATCAGGGTCAAAATGAATTAAAAACCAGATATGCGCTTTCTTTTAAGGTATATAGTGATAAAATCAATACGGACGTTTTGCAGAATGCATTACGAAAACATATAGAAGAAAATATCCATGAAGAAATAAATCGGAGAAAAACGCTGGTGGGACCCCATTTAGATGATATTAATTTCTACCAGGACAGACGGTTGGCACGAACATTTGCTTCCCAAGGTCAGCAAAGAAACATAGCTATAAGTTTAAAATTAGCGGAAATGTATGCTTTTAAGAAAGTAAAGGGAATCTATCCCGTCTTTTTACTAGATGAGGTATTATCCGAGTTAGACGAAGGAAAAAGGCAGATGCTTCTTCAGCATCTGCGTGAGGCTGAATTTCAAACTTTTCTTACCTCAGTAAATATTGATAAAATTGACAAAACCAATGAAGCCCGGTTTATTGTTAAAGAAGGCTGTCTGTTGCGAAAGGAGTCAAAATAATGTTTTTACATCTGGGCAATGATAGAGTAATATCTGGCGACAGAGTAATAGCCATACTGAGCATTGCCGAGCCGATCTCCAGTGATATGCAAGAAATAATTGAGAATGCGGCGCTGGAGAAAAAGCTCATCAATATTAGTAAAAATGATAAAAAGAAGGCGCTGATAATATGTGATGAAGGTGTGTATTTATCCCCGATATCATCCAACACTCTTTTCAAACGCGCTATTCAATACCAGAAGGAGGTTTGATTTTTGAAAAAAATTGAAAACGGATATAATGCTTCCGATATTCAAGTACTGGAAGGACTAGAAGCAGTACGCATGAGACCGGGTATGTATATTGGATCAACAGGACCCAAAGGTTTACATCATCTGGTTTTTGAGATAGTAGATAACAGTATTGACGAATCAGTCGGAGGCTATTGTGATCGGATAGAAGTAACAATTAATGCGGACAACAGCATTACGGTCAGCGATAATGGGCGGGGAATTCCGGTAGACATCCATCCCCAGATGGGTATTCCAGCCATAGAAGTGATTATGACTACCCTGCATTCGGGGGGGAAATTTGGGGGCAGCGGTTATACTATATCCGGCGGTTTGCATGGGGTGGGTTTGTCAGTTGTTAACGCGCTATCATCGCAAATGGAAGTTGTCGTCAGCCGAGACGGGTATATCTATAAACAGGATTATGAGCAGGGTAAGCCGGTAAATGGACTGGTTACGCTAGGAGAAACCAATAAAAAGGGAACTACTATTCATTTTTACCCTGACCCGGAAATATTTGAAGTAACGGTATTTGATCGCGATATTCTCATTCAAAGACTTCGCGAACTGGGCTATCTTAATAAGGGGCTGCAAATAATATTTAAAGATGCTCGGGAAGAGGAAATATTTGTAAAGGAATTCATTTCGACGGGTCTAAAAGATTTTGTGATTTACATAAATAAGAGCAAGGAAGTTGTAAATAACGACCCAATATATTTTGAAGTTAAAAAGAATGATGTGGTAGTTGAATTAGCTCTGCAATATAATAACGGCTACAGCGAAAACATTTATTCGTTTGCTAATAATATCCGCACCCAGGAAGGCGGAACCCATGAGACTGGATTTAAAAATGCCTTGACCAGGGTTATTAACGATTATGCCAAAAAGAATAATATTCTGAAAGAAAATGAGGCCAATCTTGCCGGGGAAGACATTCGCGAGGGCGTAGCCGCTATTATTTCGGTAATGGTAAAAGACCCCCAGTTTGAAGGACAAACTAAAACCAAACTAGGTAACACCTATATTAGAGGCGTGGTTGATGGGGCGGTATATGAGAGTGTCGATGACTATCTGAATGAACACCCGTCAGCAGCAAAGAAAATATTAGAGAAAGCCATATCCGCCCGGCGAGCTCGGGAAGCGGCCCGGAAAGCAAGGGAATTGACCCGGCGCAAGAGTGCCCTGGAATCAACTTCCCTGCCAGGTAAACTGGCGGATTGCAGCAACCGCGACCCTGCTCAATCGGAACTATTTATTGTAGAAGGTGATTCAGCCGGCGGTTCAGCCAAACAGGGCCGGGATCGGACCTATCAAGCAATTCTGCCGCTGCGGGGTAAGATCCTGAATGTAGAGAAGGCGCGTCTGGACAGAGTATTATCAACTGAAGAAATTCGCAACCTGATAACCGCGATGGGAACCGGTATAGGTGAAGATTTCGATATTAAAAAAGCCCGCTATCACAAACTGTTTATTATGACTGATGCGGACGTGGATGGTGCCCACATCAGAATTCTTCTCTTGACCTTCTTCTATCGTTATATGAAACAGCTTATTGAAGAGGGTTATATTTATATAGCCCAACCACCCCTGTTCGGCTTAAAAAGAGGTAAAGATGTGCACTATTTCTTCAATGAACCCGAAATGAACAACTTCGTCGAACAGTCAGATAAAAAATGGTCTGTGCAGCGCTACAAAGGTCTGGGCGAGATGGATCCCGAACAGCTGTGGTCTACCACCATGAATGCGGACAACCGCACCATTTTGCAGGTTACTATAGATGATGCAATTCAAGCTGACGAAGTGTTTGCTAATTTGATGGGCGACAATGTTGAACCACGTAAAGAGTTTATACACGACAACGCAAGATACGTAACCAACCTGGATATATAGGGGGTATTTTATTTTGGGACAGGATAGCCTTTTTAGTAAAATAATACCGATGGACATTGAAAAAGAAGTTAAGAAATCGTTTTTGGAATATGCCATGAGCGTAATAGTGTCACGCGCCCTGCCGGATGTCAGGGACGGGCTCAAACCGGTGCATAGGCGCATTTTGTATGCACTTTATGACCAGGGCATGACCCATGACAAACCCCACAAGAAGTCGGCTAATATCGTGGGTGAAGTTATGGGTAAATACCATCCCCACGGTGATTCCGCGATATACCAGACCATGGTTAAAATGGCGCAACCCTTTGCGATACGCTATCCTCTGGTGGATGGGCATGGGAACTTCGGATCAATCGACGGAGATTCAGCGGCAGCCATGAGGTATACCGAGTCCCGGATGTCGAGAATAGCGGGGGAACTGCTCAAAGATATTGATAAGGACACGGTGGAGTGGCGGCCTAACTATGACGATACCCGGGAAGAACCACAGGTCTTGCCCAGTCGTATACCAAATTTATTAATTAATGGATCTTCAGGAATAGCCGTGGGCATGGCTACCAATATACCTCCCCATAATCTCAGCGAAGTAGTAGCAGGGATAAAGCTGGTCATAGATAACCCCGAGGTTAGTATTGAGGAATTGATGAATGTTATACCCGGACCAGATTTTCCTACCGGAGGGATTATGGGAACCCGGGGGATCAGACAGGCGTACATAACTGGGCGGGGGAGCCTCAAAATCAGATCGAAGTATACTATCGAGGAGAAAAAAGGCGGGCGTAACGCCATAATTATCACGGAGATTCCCTACCAGGTAAATAAGGCGAAGGTTGTTGAAAAAATAGCCGAACTGGTACGAGATAAAAAATTAGACGGAATAGTTGACTTGAGGGATGAATCTGATCGTAATGGGATTAGAGTTGTAATTGAGGTGCGCCGGGATGTTAATGCGAATATAATAGTAAACAAACTCTTTAAACACACTCAGCTGGAAGATAGTTTTGGGGTTAACATGGTCAGCTTGGTCAATGGGCAACCGCGCACTCTTAATATCAAACAGATGATGGAGTACTATGTTCAGCACCGCCAGGAGGTAATAACCCGCAGAACTACGCATGAATTGAAACTGGCAAATAACCGCAAACATATTTTAGAAGGTTTACAGATAGCCCTTGATAACCTGGATGAAATCATCAGCCTGATCAGAAGTTCTTCCAATCGGGAGACGGCCCGCATGGCGCTGATCGACAAGTTTAGCCTTACTGAAATACAGGCTAACGCTATTTTGGATATGCGCTTTGCTCAACTAACCGGTTTAGAGAGAGCCAAACTGGAAGAGGAATTTCGCGAACTGCTGATAAAGATAGCTGATTATGAAGATATCCTGGCTCGTCCCGAAAGAGTTTTACTTATGGTCAAGGAAGATTTAGATGATATTAATGATAAATACGGAGATAAAAGAAGAACCGAAATAAGCAGTGACAATTCAGAATATGACGAGGAAGACTTTATCGAAGACCATGAGGTGGTAATTACCCTTAGTCACCGGGGCTATATAAAAAGGCAGCCATTGGATACATACAAAGCTCAGAAGAGGGGCGGCAAGGGGATAAGCTCCACGAATACCCGAGCTGAGGATTTTGCCCATGACATCCTGGTAACAGGAGTACTGGCCAACGTCTTCTTCTTTACCAATCAGGGTAGGGCTTTCTGCGCCAAAGCTTATCAGATCCAGGAGTCTTCCCGTCAGGCGAAAGGCCAGGCTCTGGTTAATTTCCTGGAATTGAGGCCAGGAGAAAAGGTAAGTACCATCGTGGCAGCCCGAACAGTCGATGATAAGCGGCACCTTATAATGGTGACAAAAAAAGGCATCATAAAGAAAGTCGCCCTATCCGCTTTTGCCAACATTAGAAAAAACGGCATTATCGCCGTAAATCTGGCTGAAAGTGATGAATTGGTAGGAGTTATCCGGGTAGACGGTCAGGATCGAGTGATGCTGGTTACATCACTGGGGCAATCAATAATGTTTTCCGAGAAGCAGGTTAGAAGCATGGGTCGAACTGCGGCAGGGGTAAGAGGGATAAAGCTGTCCCCAGACGATTTCGTGGTCGGAGTAGATAAAGACCGCCCGGATGCGGAGGTTTTCATGGTTACTGAAAATGGGTATGGAAAAAAGACCCCCCTGTCAGAGTTTAAAAATCAGAACCGGGGCGGAAAAGGATTGAAAACCATCAATGTCGATAAAAAGAATGGCCCTATAGTAGGCTTTAAAATAGTTGCCGAAGGCGAGGAACTGGTCATTCTAACCAGTGAAGGGCACATTATCAGGTTGGAAACTGGTGATATCTCAACCCAGAAGAGGTATTCCCGGGGAGTAGTGCTGATGAAGACGTCAGAAACGGACCGTGTGGCCGCGGTGGCGAGATTCAAAATAGAAAAAGAAGAATAAAGTAGGAACGATTCACGCTGATATCGCTGATCTATATGATTATCGCTGAAGTGAATATTGAGATATTAAAAATAAATAATACTATTTATTATAAATCAGCGAAAATCATAATAATCAGCGATATCAGCGGCTATTAATAGCTTTTGGAGGGATATATTATGGTTGATACAGGAACATTTAAAGTGAAGTCAGGACTGGCACAGATGTTAAAGGGCGGGGTTATTATGGATGTAACCACCCCAGAGCAGGCCAGGATAGCTGAAGAAGCTGGAGCCTGTGCGGTTATGGCACTTGAAAGAGTACCTGCTGATATAAGGGCTGCCGGTGGTATAGCCCGGATGGCTGACCCCAGTGTAATTCTAAAGATTATGGAAGCAGTTACCATACCGGTTATGGCCAAGTGTCGGATTGGTCATTTTGTAGAAGCCCAGATACTGCAGTCTCTGGGTGCCGATTATATTGATGAAAGTGAAGTGCTTACCCCTGCCGATGAGAAATATCACGTGAATAAACACAGCTTCAAGGTGCCCTTTGTCTGTGGAGCCAAGAATCTGGGCGAAGCCCTGCGCCGCATAGGTGAGGGAGCAGCAATGATTCGGACCAAAGGTGAACCGGGAACCGGTAATGTAGTAGAGGCGGTACGTCATATCCGTCAGGTAAACGATGAGATCCGCTGGGTCAGCAACCTGCCGGAAGAAGAATTGATGACGGCTGCTAAGGAATTGCAGGCTCCTTATGAATTAATTTTAGAAGTAGCCAGGCTGAAAAAACTGCCGGTGGTTAATTTTGCGGCCGGCGGGATTGCCACACCAGCAGATGCTGCCTTGATGATGCAATTGGGTTGTGATGGGATATTTGTTGGATCAGGTATATTTAAATCAGGGGATCCAGCCCGACGAGCAAAGTCTATTGTAGCGGCGACTACTTATTTCAAGGATGCCGCTGTATTGGCAGAGATATCAAGGGATTTAGGAGAAGCTATGGTGGGGATTAATATCCCAGATATCAAACCTGAAGATAGGATGCAGGATCGTGGCTGGTAAAAATGTAGGGGTTTTAGCTCTGCAAGGAGCGTTTATTGAGCACGAAGCTGCATTGCAGAAGTGTGGAGCCCAATCAAGGCAAGTTCGTACCATACAAGATATGGACGATATTGAAGGGCTAATAATTCCTGGCGGAGAAAGTACTACTATTGGTAAACTCATGCAGGCTTATGGATTAATCGAAAAAGTCAGAGCCCGGAATGCTGAGGGGATGCCGATATGGGGAACCTGTGCCGGGATGATCCTGATGGCTCGAGAGGTCGTAGAAATGGACCAGGTACATTTGGATCTCATGGATATTGCCGTAAGAAGAAATGGTTTTGGTCGTCAGGTGGACAGTTTTGAGACCGAACTGCAAGTGGAAGGTATAAATCATTGCCGGGGAGTCTTTATTAGAGCCCCCTATGTTGAGAAAGTTTGGGGCGATGCTCGTATCTTAGCCTACCATCAGGAGAGAATTGTTATGGTTCAGGAAGGTAAGCTGCTGGCCACGGCATTTCATCCGGAACTGACAGATGACCCAAGTATACATAGCTATTTCTTGGAAATGTTGTAATCACTATCTTGTCAAAGGCATTTTAGTATAATATAATTTGACCACAAACCAAAATCTTTATTTAAAGCGATGAAAGGGACTAGTAAGAGCTCTAGACTATTTTAGAGAGCTGGTGGGCGGTGCGAACCAGTATAGTCAGGTTTTGAATCCACCCTGGAGGATGACTGTAAAAGCAGTCACGGCGGTTCCGTTATAACCATAAAGTGGGCGCGCAAGCGTCAACAAGGGTGGCAACGCGGGAATAACCTCTCGTCCCTGGCCGGGACGAGGGGTTTTTATTTTGATGAGGAGGGCAGTCTATACAATGAAAGGCGCACAATATCTCTTGATTCCTGGACCTACGCCCATACCGCTAAGAGTGGCCCGGGCTATGGATCGACCCATGATTAATCACCGGGGGCTTGAATTTAAAAACATTATCGAAGAAGTGATTGATGGGGTAAAAAAGATTTATCGAACCAAAGAGCATCTCTTGATTTATCCCGCTTCGGGAACGGGAGGATTAGAAGCGGCGGTTTCTAACTTCATATGCCCCGGAGATAAGGTTCTGGCTATTTCAATAGGTGTATTTGGGGATCGCTTTGCAGAAATCGCTGCCAACTTTGGGGGCAGAGTAGAGAAGATGGAATTTGCCTGGGGAAGCGGAGCCGATCCAGAACGGGTTAAGGCTCGGATAGATCAGGATAAAAACGGGGAAATTAAAGCTGTATTGATAACTCACAACGAAACGTCCACCGGGGCTTTTAATGATCTTAAAAGCATCCGTGAAGCTATGGGGGATCATCCTGCCCTGATTATGGTAGATGCAGTAAGTGGATTGGCTGCTATAGATTTACGCATGGATGAATGGGGTTTGGATGTGGTGGTCAGTGGTTCCCAGAAAGCCTTTATGATACCCCCGGGCTTGAGTTTTATGGCTTTTAACGAAAAAGCACTAAAGGTCCAACAAAAAAATCCTAACAGCAGGTATTATTGGGATGTGGGGATGGGACTGCAATATCAGGAAAAAGGGCAAACTGCCTTTACTCCGCCTATATCACTTTATTATGGTCTGCAGGAGGCCATAAGAATGATGCTGGAAGAGGGGCTGGAAAACATACTGGTTCGTCACGCTAATTACCGGGATATGGTGCGAGCCAGCGTACGGGAAATGGGATTAGAACTATTTACAGAGGATAGATTTGCTTCATGTGCAGTAACTTCGATACGGGCGCCCAAGGATATTGGTGCTAATCGGATACGTAAATATATGCTCGAAGAGTTTAACACGATTTTAGCGGGAGGCCAACAAAGCCTGGATGATGTGATTTTTCGATTGGGACACCTGGGCTATATAAGAGAATTAGATTTGGTTTCGGTTTTGGCAGCGCTGGAGCTGACCCTGGTAAAATGCAAACATAAGTTGGAACTTGGGGCAGGGGTAAAAAAGGCGCAGGAATTTTTATTAAACTCGCACAACGCTCAAGCGGATTAAGAAGGAGGACTGACAGGTGGAAAGAAAGAAAGTAATTGTAACCGAGAGTATAGCGGAAGAAGGTCTAAAATTACTCAGGAGCGAACTTGAGGTTGATTTTCGCAATGGAATATCCCGGGCTGAACTACTAGAGATTATTGATCAGTATGATGCATTAATCGTAAGAAGCGTTACCAAAGTTAACGAAGAATTGATCCAGAGAGGAAAAAAACTAAAAGTGGTGGGTCGGGCTGGCAATGGGGTTGACAACATTGATGTAGATGTCTGCACCCGCTACGGAATTATTGTTGCCAATACCCCGGATAGTAATACGATATCTGCTGCAGAACAGACCATAAGCCTCTTGTTGTCGTCGGTTAGAAATACCGCCTGGGCTAGTGATGTTCTTAAAGGCGGGACTTGGGATAGGTCGCCCTTCCGGGGGACCGAGCTTTATGGCAAGACCGTGGGAATTGTAGGGTTAGGACGAATCGGATCAATGGTAGCTACGCGTCTAAAGTCTTTTAATATGACGGTAATAGCTTATGACCCCTATATTGCGGAAGAACGCTTTGAGCGCTACGGAGCTGAGAGAAAAGCCACCTTGGAAGAACTGGTTAAAGAAGCAGATATTATTACAGTGCATACTCCCCGTAATGAAGAAACAATGCATATGATAAATGAACATATTCTGAGTCTGGCCAAAGACAGAGTTCGGGTTGTCAATTGTGCCCGCGGAGGAATTATTGAGGAAGCTGCCCTGTTAAAGGGACTGGAGAGCGGCAAGGTAGCCAGTGCTGGTTTAGATGTTTATGAAAAAGAACCGGCTGAAAACAACCCACTCTTTAAATTTTCTAATGTGGTTTGTACACCTCACCTGGGAGCTGATACTTTCGAAGCTCAAAAGCGGGTGGGAGAAAATATTGCCGAGCAGGTGATTATGGCCCTGCAGGGCGGAATCGTTCCCAATGTGGTCAATTTGCCCACGGTATTGGGCGAAGAATTGAATTACCTGCGCCCCTACATTACCTTAGCGGAAAAGATGGGCAACATTTACTATCAGGTAGCTAAATCCCCTATTAGCAGAGTGGAAATTACCTATAGCGGGCCTATAACCATAAATGAGACAGAAATGCTAACCATAGGCTTTCTGAAAGGTCTTTTGGAACCAGTATTGTGGGAAAAGGTCAATTATGTAAACGCCCGCCTTATGGCTGAGGATAGAGGCATTAAACTGTATGAAACCAAAGAAGAACAAAGCCCCAAACGGTACAAGAATCTTATTTCGATTAAAATATTTAACAATAATCACAATATGGAGTTTGCAGGGACATTGTCCCGAGCCAGAAATCCACTCTTGGTGGAGATAAATGGCTATGAAACCGAGAGCAACTTGGAGGGCTATGTACTCATGGTAGAGAATGAGGATCGTCCGAGAGTGATCGGACCCTTTGCCACCGCATTAGGTGATGAAGGGGTTAACATTGCCGGGATGAAAGTAGCACGGCATACCAAAGGCGAAAAAGCCATCATGCTTATCAATGTAGACAATAAAGTGGAAGCAGAAGCACTGGATCGTTTTGCGAAACTGGATGGAATTTTAGGCCGCCCCATACTGCTTCATTTTTAAGTTACAATGGACGCGGATGATGGGGGACGAATATGACTAACGCGGACTTTTATAAGTAAAGAATTGCGACTTAGGCTGCCGCATACGAGCACAGCCTGTGTCTATTACCCTTTTCAAGAGAGGAGGAACTTAGATGTTAGATGCCAAAATGATCCGAGCTAATCCGGAGATGGTTGAAGCCGCCTTGCAGAACAGAAATCTGCCGGGAGCCCTGCAGAATTTTCTTACACTAGATGAACAGAGACGCAACATTCTCGGGCAGGTTGAAGAAATTAAGAAATTTCGTAATCAGGCCTCCCAGGAGGTTGGTAAGTTAAAGAAGCAGGGGTTAAATCCCGAGGAATTAATGGAGAAAGTCCGACTGGTAGGCCAGGAAATAAAAGAGTTGGATGAGAAACTTAATCAGGTGGAGGCAGACATAGAGAAAATATTGCTGAATATTCCTAATATACCGCACTCATCAGTACCAATTGGAATTGACGAGAAGAGCAATCTGGAAATGAGGCGTTGGGGCGAACCCAGGAAATTTGATTTCGAGCCCCTGGCTCACTGGGATATTGGTCCCAATCTAGATATTTTGGATTTTGAGCGGGCAGCCAAGTTATCTGGAGCACGTTTCACCGTTTATAAAGGATGGGGAGCTCGGCTGGAAAGAGCGGTGATCAATTTTTTCCTTGATATTCACACCGGCAAACACGGCTATCAAGAAATTTTTCCGCCCTTTATGGTAACAGCTGACTGTATGCTGGGAACCGGACAGCTGCCCAAGTTTGCGGATGACATGTTCAAAATAGAGGGGCGGGATATGTATATGGTGCCAACCGCCGAGGTTCCTCTGACTAACCTTTATCGGGAAGAGATCCTGGAAGAAAAGGATCTGCCCAGATATATGACCGCGTATACCGCATGTTTCAGAGCGGAAGCGGGCTCCCATGGCAGAGACACCCGTGGCATCATTCGTCAGCATCAATTTAATAAAGTTGAATTGGTGAAGATTGTGGCGGCGGATAGTTCTTACGAAGAACTGGAAAAGCTAACTAGCGATGCAGAGGCTGTTCTACAATTATTAGGACTGCCTTATCGCGTGATTTTGCTGAGTTCAGGAGACATGGGATTTTCCTCTGCTAAAACTTATGATCTTGAGGTCTGGATGCCCAGCTATAATGAATACAAAGAAATATCCTCCTGTTCCAATTGCGAAGAATTTCAGGCGCGGAGGGCAAATATTCGCTATCGTCCGCTTTCCAAAGAAAAGATAAAGTATGTGCATACCTTGAACGGATCAGGAGTAGCGATAGGAAGGACCGTAGCCGCCATTTTGGAAAACTATCAACAGGAGGACGGTTCGGTGATTATCCCGGAGGTTCTAAGGCCATATATGGGCGGTTTGGTGAAGATAGAAAAGTAAGTAACAAGCGGCCCCAGATTATTGACAAAAAACAGGAATCTATGCTATACTTGCTGTTGCACTGACTAAACGAGTGTGTCCTTCTGTGTGGAGGGGTGTCCGAGCGGTTGAAGGAGGCGGTCTTGAAAACCGTTGAACTCTTGCGGGTTCCGTGGGTTCGAATCCCACCTCCTCCGCCAAATACAATGTGGAGAGATGGCCGAGTCGGCTGAAGGCGCTCGCCTGCTAAGCGAGTATACGGCTAATACCTGTATCGAGGGTTCGAATCCCTCTCTCTCCGCCATATTTTATTTGTAAACCTATAGTTGCCAGCGCCCGTAGCTCAGCTGGATAGAGTGACAGGCTACGAACCTGGAGGTCGGGGGTTCGAATCCCTCCGGGCGCGCCATTTAAAACTGAATTCTTAAATTAAGAATTATTAATTAAGGGAAAACATAAGTTTTCCCGTTTTAATAATTTTTATTAGTTAGAAGATGGCAATTAGAAGACCTTTTCATTATTATGCGCCCGTAGCTCAGAGGATAGAGCAACGGTTTCCTAAACCGTGTGCCAGGGGTTCGAGTCCCTTCGGGCGCACCATTTGGCGGTGAATCCCGATTATGAGGGAAGAGTTATATATGCGTATGGCCCTGCAGCTAGCCGAAGAAGCTATGGCTGAAGGGGAGATTCCAATAGGTGCAGTAGCCGTTTATGAAAATGAAGTAATTGCGGTTGCGCGTAATGAAAAAGAATTAAACCAGGATGCAACCGCCCACGCTGAAATGCTGGCTATGCAGCGAGCAGCAGTACATCTTAAGAGATGGCGGCTGGAGGGGGTAACTATTTATTGCACACTGGAACCTTGTCCTATGTGCGCAGGAGCAATGATAAATACCCGTATTAAAAGACTGGTATACGGCACTCGAGATGAAAAAGCAGGTGCGGCAGGGTCAGTGATAGATCTGGTCAGATATCCGGGTTTGAACCATCAGGTAGAAGTCATAGAAGGTGTTCTCAAAGAGGACTGTGCGAGTCTTTTAACGAAGTTCTTTGCTGATATGAGGAGAGATGGCCGAGCTGGTCGAAGGCGCTCGACTCGAAATCGAGTAGGCGGCTAATCCCCGCCTCCAGGGTTCGAATCCCTGTCTCTCCGCCACTTTAGAAGGAGCGAAGTTAATATTGATATAGAGAAAGCAACATTGGGACGAATGTAATTAAGCATTTAATAGTCCCGCCGGATGGGAACTGATGCTTGCGATTAATATACTTTTAGGGTAAAATACAAAAGTCGCATTAGTGATCAATTGGAAAAACTAAATACTAATTACGGAGAGGTGGCTGAGTTCGGCTGAAGGCGCTCGATTGGAAATCGAGTAGGCGGCTAAAACTGCCTCGCGGGTTCGAATCCCGCCCTCTCCGCCATTAACGAATTACCAAGGGGTTTCAGACTTAGAGCTGAAACCCCTTTTGATA
>Ga0074193_1000965_pt1 | contig 40721 bp, 36 predicted proteins | sample EPASupsiteHSE605_FD_64523 | JGI IMG/M metagenome (GOLD analysis project Ga0074193, IMG submission 64523) | Bioremediated contaminated groundwater from EPA Superfund site, New Mexico - Sample HSE6-05 | ecosystem: Environmental > Aquatic > Deep subsurface > Groundwater > Contaminated ...
GTGATATATTTTAGTGATGAATCTCGTTTTGAACAGCAATCAGATTCATCTTGGAGATGGATCAGAAGAGGAGAATACAATGAAGGAATCTTTAATGAGAAAAGCAAATCAAGCACATCAGTGATGGTGTGGGGGTGTATAGGTAACAACTATAAATCTCCACTTATAATGATTAGTAGCAAAATAGATAGTTATGTAAATTCAGATGTGATCAAGAATTGTGGACTTGTTCAGAATGCAAATCATATGAATGGACAATATGGATGGTATTTTCTACATGATGGAGCAACATGCCATCAAAGCAAAAAAACAATTGATGAACTTTCGAAAATCATGAATATCATTCCAAATTGGCCCCAAATAGTCCAGATTTGAATCCAATAGAGTTATTGTGGGGAATTATTAAGAAGATTCTCAGAAAAAAAGCCATTTCCACCATAGATGAGTTCAGAAGTATGATAAATGAAATTTGGGAAAACATTCCTCTTTCAACAATCAACAAATTGGTAAATAGTTTTAAAGAAAGAGTAAGAATGTGTTTACAAATCGGGGGAGATTCGATTCAATGTTTCATAAGGAATAATTTGCATAGTATTCCCGATTTTTACCAATGCAAAATTGATGATTTACCGAAATTATGGACAGAAGAAGGTACAAGGTTAAAAGATTATGTTTACGAATTTGGTACGAAATGGAAAATAATTTCAAATTCTTTCCCAAACAAAACGCCTGTAGAGTTCAAAAACAGATATAATGGTCAAACAATAGCTTTATCCAATAAAAAATCCTTAGAAAGACTGCCTCCGATCCAAAACATATTGAGATTTTTACAGGAGTAAAAAGTCGAGCACACCTCATATTGAATTTTTTATGTTTTTCAATACCTGTCAGTATTTTTGGGTTTGAAAATTCTAAAAGTTACAAAATTTGCAGTGAAAAGTGTGCTCGAGATTTTGCCTTCAGTTTACCATTTCTTGAAACAGCATTGAATTTGGTGAAACATACAGTTTTGCGAATTCACCAATTGTAGACTATTCAACAATATAATATGGTATAATCTCAAACTATACAAACTAAATGAATTTTTCACAACAATTTTTTTTAATTCAGAACAATATTCACATCAATTTTATATATTTCAGAACTAAATTCACAACAGTTAGATATAATTCAGAACTATATTCACAATTATTGAAAATTCAATACTCACTAATCGCCAATTTTCTAACAATTCATTTTTTGATATTTCGAAACTGCCATGTCTTCATCAGGATTAGCATATTGTACCATTTATTGTACCAATTTTAGTGACGGATTTTTTAGGATATTTAACTCCAATAAATTCAAATCTGAAAAACACAAAGAGATTTCAAATCATTCAAAAATATATTATATGAAATTAATATTTATTACTATAGTTTTAATCTCTGTACCAAATATCTCTCTCGGAAATGCTATTTGGACCCTCTTCATTTTGGATATCACTCTTTCTGATTATCTAAATTTATTAGGATATATTAAAAAAATAAGCAATTTTATGTTAAGCGTAATCCAAATCGCTCGATTTTTCAAGAATTTGAATATTTTTTCTAGTTTTTCGATTTTTTCCCTATTATTCCCAAGAAAAGAACTCAAAACCACTAAAAAACTAAGCAAAATTACCAAAAAAAAGACATTGATTAACAAGATTATTACTTTATCGAGCATTATTGTTCAATTATTATTTATTATTCATATTACATGTTTTGAAAAACTATATCAGAGAAAACAACAGTTATCACTATTAAAAGAAGTTGCCAAGTTTTTGAAAAATCACAAAAATTACCCCATTGTGCCTCTATTGTCATTCAGGTTGAATATTAATGAGATTATTTGCAATGTTGGTTTGGGTTGTGAAAGTGAAAGTATAGGTGTCTCATTCGTTCATAGATCACTCTGGATCATTCTCTGCTTCAACAGCAGTATCTACATCAAATAATAATTCATTCACTAATACAATCACATATCAATTACAATTCTTCAATGCTCTTCATTGTAATGCTGATATACCTCTTCCTCAGAGATCATTAGAAGAAACATTCAGAATGACAAATGAGAGAACTATCGATAAAACAATCGGAAAAACTATAATCAATACTCTAAATGAATCTCCAATGAGCACTCTAGAACAATCTCCAATCAATACAATCGATCAAACAATAAGAGAAACTCCAAAAGAGACTATCCCAAGAACATATGCTGAATTAATATGTACTCATCAAATGGCTAATTGGAGAGAGATCAGTGTAGTATTCTCATTTGATTTCTTATATCCAGTGATAATTCTTATGATATCATGAGTAAATATAATGAGTAAATGGTCATTCTAAGAATGTTCTTGTATTGTGGTTGAATGATTATGAGATTATTTGAAATGTTGGTTTGGGGTGAGAAAATGCAAATATTGATCAAGGAAGGTCTTATGTTGATAAAAATATCAATATTTCTAATTGTTTCTTCTCAAGATATTTGTCATTCTCAACATAATGTGAATGCTTCACGAAAACGTTTTTTTATAACTATTGCTGCCAGATTTGGAGTGAATAGTATCTACTAACACCCCATTGGTAACCAGTTAGATCCTCAATAAGAGGAAGTTATGAATTAATATGAAAAGAAATCGAGTCTCTTCCCCGAAATACCACCCCCTCACAATGAACACTATATTACTCATCCCATTTATAAGATTTCTCAATTGAAATAACTAAATAAGATAGAGGTTGCAATAATATATATAATTGTTACCTAAGACTTGTGGATAGAAACTCAAACTGGCAAAAAATCATGTTTTAGGGGATATATATATAAATGATTGTTTGCTTCTTCCCTGTCTTATTGTTTCGGATTCACTTCCATGTGATTTGCTAATACTAATATGAATTTCTTGTAAAGCAAAAGGCATTTAAAGTACTTAAGCCAGATGGAGGAAACACAGATTGCCCTCTTTACAAAAGACCACTTTGATTTTGAAATAACATTGTTTTCATTGAGAAAACAAATAAATACAATCTTTTTTTTAAATATTTTTCACATTTATTAAACAAAAATGGTTTTATAAATGGACAATACAATGAAATGATCTATTTGTGATATGTCGTGTTTTGGCTCAAAAAGTTTTTAATATTAGCAATATTTATTATAAATAATAGAGTACAGCAAATACTCAACCATCATGTACAAATGACGAGCACAATAATGGTTCTTATCAAAGATGTCCTGACTTGGTATCAATTCCCAACATAATTCAAGTCTTGATTCATCAAAACATAAAATTTTAAAAAATATTGGGACAAGCAAAATCATTCATTCATGAATACTTTCCAGGTTACCAAGTAAAAAAAACTCAAATGGAGCTTTATTTGGCCAGTTGTTAAAATTTAAATGTTTCTTTGTTTCCTCGGACTAGTTTCGTCCACCAACTACAAAAGATGCCAGATGTGCATGATGACATTTGGTTACTTACAAACTATGATTGAGCGGAACCTTACACACTCAGTCATAATTAATGAGATGGAAGATATTTGCAAACTCTTTAGCCAAGAGAATGAACCGATTTGCAAAGATATTGTAACTAAAGAATTAGAAAGAATATTCGAGTATAATGAAAAGAAGTATACAAACCAAGAGTATTGTTATCATCTTGGTGAATGCAAGAAACCAGGACCAAAGGCGAAGGAAAATACCCAAAATACAGAAACAATTAAGAACGTTTTCAAGCCTCTGAGAAGGATTTATAAGGCTTTTACCAGGGCTTTTGAAGACTTATAAAGGGATTTATCGTTATATTTTAATATGCAGAAGGAGTGCAAGACCGAGCTGGAAGAACACCTCGAAAAACTCAAATCTAAAGACATTAGAAAGGTACAGAGTGGGATGAGGCATATTATCACCCTGTTTTCTCAAAAGGAGGATTGCTCTTCTTCTTTGGACTCCGTTTCTAGTTTTGACACATGCGACAATGTTAATATTAAAAGGATGAGAAATATTGTTATTAGAGGAGAACCTTGTTCTTTGGATTCAATTCTCACCGATATTGATAATGCCAATCCACTTGTAAAATCATTGGCAATAAGGCAAGCGGGCTATTTAATGAGTTCTGATACGGCAGATCTACTTGTTCCATTGATAAAAACTGCTGCAAGAAACGAAGATCCTTATGTGAGAAAATCTGTTGCTCTTTCTTTTATTAAAATCGATCAAAATGATCCATCCTTGATAGAAAATTATTCATTAATTGAAACAATTAAGCTTCTACTTGGTGATTCCAATCCAATCGTTGCTGCCAATGCAGGTTCTTCAGTACTTGAGATAAACAAAAGAAGGCTTTCTCCATTAATAAAGCCTCCTATTTCCACAATTTACAACCTTTTGACCTCATTAAGCGATACAAATGAATGGAGCTGTATACAGATACTAGATTTAACCACATCGTATAACCCCGAGACAGAATTGGAGGCACGGGGAATCATTGATAGATTGTCTATTTTGCCAATTAGGATGAATTCTGCTGTGATGCTGTCTGTCGCTAGGTGTTGCGTGAAAATGACCGGATATATTCGAGATACAACATACATTGAGAACACAATCATCAAAATAATTGATCCACTGATTTCTGTGTTCCCTTCGGGACCCGAAGTTCATCTCGTCATATTGAAATCCATACTTGTTCTGCTTCATGCATATACAGATCTACCAAATATTCATATTAGTGATTTCTACTGTAAAGTTGATGATAGTGGGTATATTAAATTAGCGAAAATTGATATCATGATCACACTTGCAAATGAATCTAATGTCATCGAAGTGATATCCGAGTTAAGGAAAAACACTATAACACCTAACACAACTATATCAAAGAAATGCGTTTCTGAAATAGGGAATCTTTCACTTATTTATGGATCTGCAGCCGAGGAATGTGTTGAGTGTCTGATACAATTGATGAACTCACATACAGATTATATTATTCAAGAGTGCGTTATAGCTTCAGTCAATATTTTACGTAAGTATCAATTTGACGATTTGATATACGAAATATTTAGCCATTATGAAGAAGCTTTTGATGATCCTTCTTCAAAAGCAGCAATTTTATGGATTATGAGTGATCATTTGGAAAAAATTGATAATGTTCATGAGATTTTTGATCTAGCTGTAGGAGATACATTTTTAGAAGAGCAAATAGAGGTGCAATTAGCTGCACTTACAACAGCTGTTAAATTGTTTATATTTAACCCAATTGATGGAAAAGATGCAATGTCTTCTATATTGACGCTTTCTCTAACCGAAGTTGATAATCCTGAAGTGAAAGACAAAGCATATACATATCTAATGATGCTTAGCAAGGATTATATAAAATATAGCCAAGTACTTAGTGAAACAATTGAGAGTGGTTTTATTATTGAAAAGCAAATACTAAACCCTCAATTAGTTAGGTCATTAATGACATCCATTGGTTCTATTGCATCAACACTCGGCAAGTTTCCAGATGAAATATCAACAAGTTTTAATTCCGAAGACTCAGTGATATATCCACTTCTTATGGACAGCACTGCCAAGCTATACAACATTGAAATTCGAGGACAATTTCTTTATGACGAAAAAGACCAAAGAAAGCTTTTCCTTCGAATCAGAAACAATGGGAACACTGATTTATTGATCTACAATACAGAACTCCTCCCGAATCTTTTTGGGTTATCATCACCAATATTTCAAGATATATCAACTGTCCCTAAAAAACAAACCAGAGGGTTAATCTTACCTGTGTTGTTCAGCAAATCGTATGTTAAGGATTCCCCTTCAAACAAAGTTGAGATTCAGATGAAAACAAATCACCCCATTTCTCTGAATTTTTCATGCACTCTATCACTAAGATTTGTTTTATGTTCAGCTGAAGATGGAGGAAGGCTCTCAAAAGAACAATTCAAAGCCATATGGACTCACTTTCAGAATCAGAGCGAGCACTTGTTTAATTTTCCAACAACAAGAATCAAGAATATTCAAATGGCAAAAGATGTATTGGCAGATGAGAGGGTTTTTTTCTTTGCTTCAACAGGACCAAAAGCATTTTTCTCAGGAAAAACAATATCAGGGGATATTTTTGTTATTATTGTTAACTTCATTTCCAATCTCCAATCTCAAATGTCAATATCAATAGACAACCATTCAATAGGGGATATACTCCTTGGTTTTTTAGCCTATGTTTTTCAATAAACTTTTGTATTCTAAGGGTAATTTTTTTGGTAAAATTTGTATGAGTGATAACACATATTCAAGCGCTAGCATTTTAGTTAACATCAGCAATGGAAAGAACTGTTCAATGTGCAATCAATCCTATTTCAAAGAATTCTCAAAATTTCCTAACTGTAACCACCCTATCTGCGACAACTGCATGAATTTGCTCAAAAATGTTCCAAATCGCCCAAATGTTTGTCCTATATGTAGAAAGTAAAGAGTAACTATGATATATCCTTCTATTTAACCCAAATAACCCGGCCAAATACAAAGGGTAAAATTCCCGGTTTGGTCATTCTAACATGTTTGTTCTTGCTTTTCTTTTCATCACAGAAGCATTTTCAGCAGGTCCATCCGTAAATGATTTAGTTAATGGAAACTGGACAGCCGAAATTTCTTATCCATCTAATGGCGAAGATAGCCTTAATCAAGAAATCGATACTCTTCATGTTCGTGTCCAACAAACACAACAAAAAATGAACTATCTTATTTCCGTATTTAAGAATGCTAATGCAACAAAGGAAGTTTTCTCATACACTGCTGTTTTTACAGATGGGACACATTTAAAGATTGGTCACGAGGATTCCTTAATTCCAATTGAATTTCGCCAAGAGGCTGCATTGTTTGCTGATGGATATTTCAATGGATACTTTTTCCATATGGTTATCACTTCTGCAACAACCATGCAAGTATCCTTAGTTGATAAGGAAAAGTCAACAATGACTGTTGTTAACTTCTTCAAAGATGTAGACAGAACGCCACCAGGATTCCTCAAGCAATATGGAATGATGATTGTCATGGTCGTAATTATGATTGGTACCCAATACTTCCAATATAAGAAACTCTCTGGTTCTCAAGCTGCTGCCGCCGCTGCTAAAGCTAAGAAAGCCCCAGTAGAAAAGAAGGAAGAGGAAGAAAAGAAAGAAGAAAAGAAGGAAGAGGAAGAAAAGAAGGAAGAAGAAGAAGAGGCTGTTGAGAAAAAGCAAGAATAAATCCTAAACACAAGACACTTTTAATGGGATGCATTTTTTTGTTTTTGTGCCTAACAAAGGCAATTGATCTTTATAAAAGCGGATATTTTTTAATCGAATCTGATACTAAGATAATTCTGAATTTCGATGAGGCTAATATTGCAGCAGTATTTATTATTTCCAATAATCCTACGCGTCTCAGGATTAAAGTTTCAAACGATGATCAATCTCAAAATATTTCTGTTTTTACTGGAAATTCCATTATTTTGCAAGGAAATACTGCAGAGATCGAGAATCTAGATAGAAACCAATTTTCATTAGCAATATGGATTGTTCCGTATTCAATATGTCCAAAATCTGCAATATACTATTATTCAAAAACCGGTATATCATATCATTTAGTTCTTAATGACCCCAAAAATTCATTTTGTATGTTTGGACTCTCTAATTCATCATTTGTTTCTACTATATCTGTTACTCCTAATCTAGAATCAACTCTTGTATCTTACTATCAACAAGGAGCGTTAACAGACACAATGGAACCATATAAATGTAGATCATATTGTGATTTCTCGAGAAAAACACCTTTTTTCATATCTATTGTCCCAACAAAGAGTATACACACTGAGATTGATTTAACATTTACTGGAACCATGTATGAACAAGTTGGTAGCGATTGCAAAGCCGAAGTTATGAATTATTTGACCCCTGAAACATTTAGTGTGTCTTATCCTGGAGGCACTCCAACAAATATCAAATGCGGCCAAGAAAAATCGTCACAAATGAGCCAGTTTTCACATGGGTTTATCTACATCAGTTTGTTTGCAATTGTAATGGGAATGGGCTATATTATTATCAATGGTAATGTAATATTACTTGTTCAACAACCACAAAAGAATGATGAAGGGTATCTTATTCAAAGAATTGAAAATGAACCAGAAATCGAAACCATTGTTGAGAAAGCTAAACAAGCATCAATCTCTTCTTCAATAGTTGGAATTCCGAAATTCTTATAGAATAACATTCATTTATGTTTATATTACTACATGACATTAGCGAAAAGAAGGCGCTGATTCGCAAATACGAGCAAATTTGGAAAGGATTCCTTCAGCTAATTCTCCTTTTGCAATGATAGTTTCGATTATCATTTTCATCTCTTGAGGAGAGAAGAGTGAGTTTAAATAAAGCAATAGATTGAAATCAAGGTATCGCACAAAGTTTGGCACATCAAACTCTTTTTCATGTATTGCAATTAGGTCCGAAACCGTTGGATATGTGAATTGAAAAGGAAATCTTGATCTTGGAAACCATGATACCCTGTTCCTAATTGCTATTGGAACAAGAAAGAAAGAAGAGTTCACTTCATTAACACTCTTAGACTCAACACCAACAGTAGAAACAGTTATTAGGGATTCATTTGTTGTCTTCTTCACAAAGAAATCATTTATGTATAGTTCATAAAACTGATCAGAAAGGGAGTATGCTTCAATATTACAGGGAAGTTCATTCGATTCTTGAGTGGATATCGCCATAGGAGAGGCAAAGGCAGAAAGCAAAACTATGTGCTTTTTGGTAATTTTGTATATTTTGCCAATTGTATGGAGTATTTGCGGATGAAATACTGTTTCTCGCCGAGAATTCACGACAACTAAACCAACAAGCTCAATCCCTAATATCTTTGCTGTTTCCAAACAACATCTGAAATGTGTTTCATTAAGTTCTAACCCATCCTTACCAAATTTCTGCGAGCAAAATGCAACCGAATGAACTCTAATCGTTTCTAATTTCGGCCGCGTTCCAAAACAAAGGAAAACCCTGATTGAGCTAAATCTCAATTGCATTGATAGAGCAGATATTCTTTCATGATCTTTTTGAGGAAAAAGAACCATTTTAATCTGCGTATCTTCAAATTTCTGTACACGTATGAAAGGATGCTTTTTGGATATCTCATCAAAAGTTATCAAACCGCTTTTCTCAGTTTTAACAGGATCCACACTGTATCCAGACACGTTCATCAAGAAAATTTCACCATTTTCAATCCCCATATTAGCTATAAGCAGCCTCCTCTGTAATACTTCTTTAGTAGACTCTTGTAAAACTTGAACCCCATCCTTATTGAATCCATACTTTCCCCACATATAATCAACCAGATCCCCAACAGTCCAATCGGCGCCAATCGAAACCTTCTCACTCCCACGATTCCACCTTACTATGACAATCATGAACCATGTCTACAAAATAATCGTCAGTTTACAAAATCGGTTTCTGCGGTTATGGCCGTCCTTTTTGATGTCCACTGTTCAAACAGAACGCGCATTCCAAAAACAGCCACAACTTTTCCTCGCTTCTAAAAAGCAATCCGCCGGCGATAAGAAACGCTATGTCAAGAGTATTGGCCTTAAGATCGAAACTCCAAAGACTGCTGAGGAGAGAGATTATATTGACCACAAATGTCCATTCACTGGCGATGTTTCTATTCGTGGTAGAATGCTCCGTGGTGTTGTTGTTTCCACAAAAATGAGGAGGACAATTATCGTTCGCCGCGACTATCTTCAATGGATTCGTAAATATAAGCGTTTTGAAAAGCGCCACACAAAGATCCCAGCTCATTTAAGCCCAGCTTTCGATGTTAAGGAAGGCGATCTTGTTCAGATTGGTGAATGCCGTCCATTGTCAAAGACAGTCCACTTCAATGTCGTTTCTGTTAAGCCAAGTGCTGTTGGTGCTGACAAGAAACAATTCCGCGTCTTCTAAATAAATCTGACGCCCAATACTTTTATGATTTTACTAATCAATCAAAACTCCGAATATTTCCAATGAAGAAAGAACAAATCGCTTGTTTTTCACATGACAACTATCAGTTTGCATTATTCTTATGTATTGATATGGTGGTGGAACAGATTTCACTTTGAATACATTGAATGCTGATGGTCCCATGAGCGTTCTATCATTTTCCACCTGATCGATCAAAAACCAAGTGCTTTTATCATTTGAGCCTTCAACATTCCATGAACACGGACACGCTCCTTTATTAGCTTCTCTCCAGCCTCTTAAAGAGTAGTGTGTGAGAATGAAAGGACTTGATGATAAATTAACTTGTACAAATTCATTTTGTGAACCAAGAGATGAGTAGTAATTGTCTACAAAGCTCTTGGAAAGAAGATTTTGAACCGAAAACTTAGTGTTGAACTCTGAAGAGGCTGTGAGAGTAAAGCATTTATTTGATGCATTCTGAGCCAAAAAACCATTAAACTCGTTCATATATGATGGATAATACACTTTTTTAGATTCAATTTCACTGCTCGATCTCTTTAAGTCGTGAGCAACAGATGATGCGACATCGTTCAAATTAATATATGAATCCTGAAAACCTGCAAAAGTTCCATATAAATCCACGCTTTCTCTGTATAGTATTTTAATCAAATTATGATATTTTTGAGGATTCCCAGATATTAATTTCGCTATAAACTTCAATCCAACATCAGAAAGTTCAAAATTCTCATTTTTCAATACTTTTTCAATAAGCAAAGGAGAACACAGAGAAAAGAACTTGTTCATGATAATTGATCCGAAATTACTCACAAGCAATTGAATCTCGTATTCAGGCTCAATTCCACATGACAAAAGCTGCTCTGCAAAAGTGGACACGTTTTCAATAGTGTTTGTCTCTCGAATAATATCAGCTGTTGCATTCTCCAGTACAAAAATCTCCATTCTTTTCGCAACAAAATTCAAAAACCGGCAGTTGGAAGAATCAATCCTAATATCCAAACCATAGATAAAGTCTATGAAATCACTTATGGGGCCCTCAAGATCCGGCAATTCAAAGTAGTTTTTCCGCTGGTTCGAAACAAGAACCCGGGAAACAACAGGAGAAATCGAAGAAATCAAAAGCGAGTTTACCGGATACTTTATGCTCCGATGCAATATGTAGAAATCGTGGAAGGAAGGCAGGTTCCTTATAGAGAAAATCGAAGACTTTACGTTTTCCATTAAATGTCACTTTTTAGTTCTCATTAAAAAGAGATTTATTTCGCCTTGTGACCGAGCTTAGCGAGAGCAGCCTGGCGACCAGCCTTCCTGCGCTCGATGAGGTTCTTGCGTTGCTTATCCATCTTCAATTTGGTAATAACGACATTGCTTGGGTGGATTGGGACTGGAACTGTTTGACCGTTAACCTTTTCGAATTGGACTTGATCGACAAGAATTCTCATTGTCCTAAGCTTAACAGCGGTAACACGACCCTCACGGTCTGGGAACTTGCCACGAACGATACGAACCTCATCATCACGGCGGACGGGGAGCCTCTTGATTCCATGGGTTTCTTGAAGTTCCTTGGAAAGGGGAGCACTAAGAGCAACATGTTTATCGTCTTTGGAGGCATTAAAGAAAGCCTTCCTTACCTTTCGAGCTTGACTGGAAACAAAAGGGTTTGTCTTTACCATCTAAAAAGAAAGGGCCAAACCACCGGCACTTTTTTGGATAAAGTTCAGAAAAATAACTGGTTATAGTTTAGTGCACCTGTTTTGAGTTTGTCTGGAGGAACTCTGAGAAATCCATCATCTTATCGCAACAATTGATTAATTTTCTGATATCGCATCCTTCTTGTCTCATGTCTATAACGTAACGGTTTTTTTCGTCTGAGATCAATGGGGTTAAATCCAAGACCAATGGGGGTGATATGTCACCGAACACCTTCTTTTTGTATTTGAACTTGGAAATATTTTGCTTTGTTTGGACTGATATTACTGGTTTTTCCGGCTCTTTTTCGAATTGGCCTATTACAGGCCATTTTTGAATGATTGGGAATGCAGTTGTGAAGTGTCTGCGCTGATAGTTTTCACATTGATCTATTCCTGGCATTTCCAGCAGAAGTTTATGAACAAATGCTGTTGTCAAGCCGAACATTTCGTGTCCGTCGTAGGGCGGGATGAATATTCCGGCCTTTTTCATGAGTTTGGTTCGGAAAATTGAGAATACTTCATCCGGTGTGGTGGCCTCTAGTCTATTGCCTTCAGAATGGAGAGGATGAACAACAAACAGGGGCTTTTCATTCTTAAGTTCTATTGAGCATTCATACCACACCAATTGATCTGCATGCATTAGAGACCCAGCAACAACTGCGCATTTATAACCGATTGGATAAATATAAGTGGAATTATGATGCTCTGGGTTAATCGAACCCATATCTAATAACATCATCATATCGTTAAGTTTCAGGGGAAGTTTAGATATTACATCTTCGGGAAGCCTTTGAACAACTTTATTTCTTCTTGGTTCATCAAATAGTGATTTGACTTTAGCATGAAGCTTGATTTCTGATACAGAGCCAAAACAATTTGTTGTAAGAATTGGAGATACTTGGAAATAAATAAATCCATGTGATGACAAGGCTGTTAAGAATTCTAAATCTTCGGCTGAGTATTCATCAATGGCTTTAGCAGCAGTCCTTATCCTTTCAAATAATGACAATCTAGAAGGTATTTTTGTTGATGTATATTTAACAATTTTTTCAGCAAGTTGCAATAGTAGTGATTTCTTTTCTTCAGTCCCAGATGTACAATACTTTAAAACATTATCAACATATTTTTGAACAGATTCAACAGAGTGTAACAAAAGATTTGCAGATATTCGGAAAGAATTAATATCTGGATATCCATATGACATTAGTGTTTGAATAATTCTGTTATGATCATTTGCATCAATCTTTTTTGGAGCTCTCAAAGAAATCATAACCTTTTTTGGAGGAGCTGATGGTGGACTATCATTATTTTTCTCTGTTGATTTTATAACATTGAACAAAAATGGAATAAGGTCAGTGCTAATTGTGCCGAGACCATTATAGTATGCATCATAAAGCAATTTCTTTGTGTCATCTTCAGACCAATTTTCAGATGGAGGATTCACATCAATTGTGTTCAGGATGACTTGTGACCATTCTTTAACATTTTCATTCACCATTTTTTCCAGACCTGAAATATGTTCAAGATTATCAAGAAAACTATTTGGATTAAGCTGTCCAATAACTTGGTTAAATGACGAAATGGAGCTAATAAAACGTTTTTGGTCAAACTTTCCATGATCCTTTATCATCATGATAATGTTTGGATACTCTTTATTCTCAACAATACCCAATAAGTGCTTGGTAATTACAACAAACATTTTGTTCAATTCAGATGTTGGCCTACCAAACGAAGAATATTTTGATATCCTTTTCCACCCAAAATTCCCAAACAAAGATATAAATTCGGAAAATTGTTCTAGCCCCCAAAACTGGGCTGGTGTAATTGGTTTTGGTACTTTTGGTTTATCAATAGGTTTTGTCTCGGAATTAGTAGTATCCTCAGTTAGAGATATATTATATGGCGGAAACAGGTTTGGATCCGAATAAGGAAGAGTTCTAATCTCTTTAATTGAAGCACGTGTTACTCCACGAACTTGTTCAAGTTTGTCTTTTGCTAACTTATTTGTGATATGAATCGTTTCAATTAATAGATCTGGATTTGTGGTCTCTAAATTCTCAAGTATTGGAGGAGGAAAATTCCTGTTTCTCCAAAAGACTTCAAACATAACCTGTTCAATAGAGTCTGAAGTGATTAATCTGAGGATTTGAGCATTGTTCTGTCTAGCATGCCATGCAATAATTTGTGGTCCGTATATTATTGGAGTCCAATCTGTATCAAAAGCAATAATAGTTTCAGTGTCAATATCATCAAGAGCCAAAGAAGACATTGATTCAGGAACAACTAATACTAGAAAAGAGTTCGACATGTTGAATTCTTCAATTATTTCTTTAGGGGTTTTATTTTGCTGCTCATCATCTATATTAATATGTGGTATTTTGTCATAAGCCAAAGATGCATTAATTAATGGTATTGTATGGATAGAATTACAGAATATAACAACCTTTTTTGATTCGCTTCTTTTTTGTTGCAAAAGCTTATTCAAAACCAGGAGTTTTCCAGATGATAATGTAATATCCTCGTTTGATGGAGATGATGCTGGTTTATATGAGTCAATCAAGTGAGGATGTATAGAAGCCCTCCTTAGTTGTGCTGCCAAACCACACAAGAGTGCAATATCTTTGGTCTCATTAAGGGCCTTATTAATATCATCTTTATTAGTGGATAATAAACTAATATAAGAAGATTGCTGAGAAGAAACCATTGGACACAAAACTAGGTTCTCTTCATATAAATAATATTTTGCCGCATCTTCCACGCTGATTTTATGACAATTTGACTCGATTTTATCTTTAGGGTTTAAACCCAAAAGAGTGTTAATTGTTTGCTTATCAGTAACTGATTTGTCCAAAATACAAACAATGTGATAATACTCCAAATCAGACAAGGCCATTGGATTAGATGGCTCATCAATGATTACTGAAGACCATTTGATTTGTGGAAGCACCGTTTTTTCCTTATTGAATTGATCATAGCTGATAACAACTGCACCAACATCTTCAATCGGTAATTGATCAGAATATATGCTACCGCTTCCAATTCTTTGTCTTTCAGATTTGCTGTTTGTACAAACATAGGTGACTTGCGTAGTCCAGTATCGTACTTGATCAATCCAATTTGATAATTGATCTGATTCTGCGATAATTAAAAAAGTTGGTGATTGGTTGTACGCCAATCGCATTCTTTCAATAAAGACTCCAACAGAAGCAAACTTGATAGACCTTGTTTCATCAACTAACAAACAATTCTTCGACTCAACCCATGTGTTTCCCAAAAATTTAGCTCCATTTATCGATATCTCTGCAGCTAATTTCTCATTTTTTGTAACAGGCATCTGAACTTTCCTTGGTGGATACGAGAATTCGAAAGAAACATGCTGATTTTCGTTATTAGGAGATCCTTTCTTGCTAGTTTTCTCATTTTCGACAGAATCTGGATTTTTTTTTCGAAGTTTCATTGATGATCCCCCCTTCGAACCCCTGCTCTCTGTTTTCTTTTCTACAGGATTAGATTCGCTGGTTTCATCATTTTGACTGCCTTTTGATGGATCTTCTTCCTCAAGAGCAACTCTCCTCCTCGTTTTCATTTTTATGCTGAATAAAAGTCTTCTGTGATATAAGAGAGAATTATTCCTTCTATAGTAGATTAAAATTTTGGTCGTTTTTACTTGTTGAATTTGGATACTATTTCGCTGTTTCCTTTGCTTACAGCGAACTGATAAGGTGTTTTTCCGAAAATAGTAACGAAACATTATAAGTAGCATTCAAATCTATCCCTTTGCATGATAAAAGGTATTCAACAACACTGACACAACTATATTCAATTGCCCTATGAAGGGGTGTCATACCATTAAACTAATAAGGAAATAATACCCTCTTACATTTATATCAGCTCCTTTTTGAATCAAGTGTTTCACAATATCTAGGTTTCCATTTAAGGAAGCTTCATGTAAAGGAGGATCATCAAAAAGAGTCGAATAGCAAAAGATTTAAAGAAATACCATATCCTTTCATATCAATTTGTGCTTTGTATTCAATAAGAAGCTCAACTAGTTTTATGTATCCTTTGTTTGATGCTGAACTGAGAGGAGTCCAATTTTTGGAGCTAAATGAATATTTTGAAAGATTAATTAAAACGTCCTCTGACATTCGGGTTTGCATTTTTAATTAGAAGGGCTTTAACAATGTCATATGAGTTCTTTGCAACAGCAATATGGAGAGGTGTATCTTTGAAATTAGTTATTAAGTATTAAAAGCATTGTTAAAACGTCTAAATTAGCATCTTTATCTGCTTGATGGTTTAAGAGGTATTGCACAATATTTAGATTGCAAATTTCAACAGCAATATGAAGAGGAGATTGAGAAAATTATAAGTCGAAAACTTATCATTTCTCATATTGATATCTATTCTTGTTGACAAAAGATAAACAACATCAGCCAATTTCCCATTTCTAACTGCTTCATGAATGTTCAATTGACAATTTGGAGGCTTTATAGAACAATTTGCTCCATTTTTCTCAAGGAATTGCACAACATCTAAAAATCCCTTCTCACCTGAGATATGAAGAGGTGTTTTTTTGAATTCATCCACTGATCATTTATATCTTCAACATTCATATCCGCTCCATTTTCCTGAAGAAACTTAACAATATTATAGAATCCCTTCTCGCATGAGATGTGTAAGGGTGTTTGGTAATTGTTGTCTTTACAGTTAACATCAGCATCTTTCTTTACTAAGTAATGCATAATCAAGTATTGATTATTCTGAACAGCAATATGAAGAGGAGATTGTGAAAATTATAAGTCGAAAACTTATCATTTCTCATATTGATATCTGTTTTTATTGACAGAAGATAAACGACATCAGCCAATTTCCCATTTCTAACTGCTTCATGAATGTTCAATTGACAATTTGGAGGCTGTATTGAACAATCTGCTCCATTTTTCTCAAGGAACTCAATAATATTATTGAATCCCTTCTCGCATGAGATATGTAGGGGTGTTTGTTTATTGCATTGAATATTAATATCAGCCTTTTTATGAACAAGATATTTAACTATTGTGAATTTGTCATTTTCAGCAGCAATATGAAGAGGAGATTGTGAAAATTATAAGTCGAAAACTTATCATTTCTCATATTGATATCTATTCTTGTTGACAAAAGATAAACAACATCAGCCAATTTCCCATTTCTAACTGCTTCATGAATGTTCAATTGACAATTTGGAGGCTTTATAGAACAATTTGCTCCATTTTTCTCAAGGAATTGCACAACATCTAAAAATCCCTTCTCGCATGAGATATGAAGAGGTGTTTTTTTGAATTCATCCACTGATCATTTATATCTTCAATATTCATATCCGCTCCATTTTCCTGAAGAAATATAACAATATCTAATCTACCTGTTTCGCATGCAATATGTAATAATGTTCGATTGAACATTCAAAAAGTATATTAGTATCCATAAGATTAATATCTATTCTCCTCGGAACAAGTTTCATAATACTTTGAAGTTGTCCATTTCTTACCATATCAAAAGCACAAAGTTGAGACTGTTTCACAGGTGGATATATCGGATTCAATGAGTTTACCATTAAAGTAGGCTTTATGGACAAAGATGGTATTTGTTCATCATCAAATTTTATTGAAAACGAGAAACTTTGAGAGGATTTGATTGATCCAACCAGCTGAAATGCTGAGTATCCATGGAATTGGAACACATTCATACAAAATGATTCAATCTCCATTTTATTCATCATATAATCTGAAGTACTCAGAAATCTGATTAAAAAGCTTAGAGATAATGAACAAAAATTCCTGTTATTCAACAAAGTGGAAATATTATCCAAAAAGAACTCTTGATTCTCATCAAAATATGATGATACCGAATCTTCGATCTCGAAAAACAAAAATGTTGGATCTAACATAAAGTCTTTAGGAATAAATCGAATCATTGTTCTACAATCCCATATTCTAGCAATTTGATAAACTTCCCAGCAGAATTCTTTTGGTATTCTTACTGATACATCATTCATGAAATCAAGAAAAATACTAAATGCTTGGTCCGAATACACATCATCAATTTGGATAATTGCCAAATTGCTATCACAAAAATTGTTCTTAAAGCTCCAAGAATTAGAATACAGGGTTTCAAAATTCACAAAATACTTCACCCCATTTCTTTTTATTACATAATCCTTGATACTGTTTTTTCTTCTTGTTATAAGGGAATCAAAAATGCTTTTATTACAACCAAACGCCCTCAAACATTCCAAAAATTCACTCATTTCTAAACTCTCATCAAATATTTCCTTATCTTTAATAAACGTGACCAGATTGAAAAATGTATCCTCATCAATTGCATTTCCAACAAGGTGAGAAATATCAATCTCATTATTATTAAGCGATAAATCCCATAAATTACTATATAGCATCAAATCCTTCCGAGGTAATTCGAAAGATATCCCATTATAAACAAGTTTAATGGAATCCATTAAAATTTTGACATTTTTATTTCAAACATTCTTTATAAGTATTTATACGGAAGTCACCATTCCAAAGCAGAAACCTCATATTTAAAATTGGCAAGGGATATTGGCACTGCAATCACAATAACAGAGATTGTATATATGGCCCATTTTGTACTCACCATTCCATATATTTTCAGAAAGAACATTGATGGAAAAACGAATGATAAAAATATGAAAGATAGATTTCCCATCAATCCAAAAATATCAATAATGGCTTGATTCAGAAAATCCATTGCAATATTGAACAATATTACTACTATTCCGGACGAAATCCTTGCCAAATTAGCTTTAGAACACCCAGATAGAAAAAGGTTGCAAGTTTCTTGCGCAAGGAGCCAAATGTAAAACGAATTGAGCCCAATGTTGGAAAATACCGATCCAATTTTACCAATAATTGTAGCTTTGTTATTTGGAGGAAAGTACTGAAGTGCATTCTCACCATCATTGTTCTCAAAAAGAATAAAATATGTGGCATATCCTGCAACTAAGCAAGAAATAAACGTCAGCAATTCAGTGTACCAAATACATTTTTGGATTCTCTTCTTGGTGGGCTCAACCATATCCCTAACAATGAAATGAACAACTGGGTGAAGGAACATGACTGTATTAAACCCGCCAAAAGCCTCAAATGAATAGTCTGTTTTTTTGGCCCACCAAATCATTTGCTGTTGTGGATCAAATCCTTCTCTTTGGATATGCTGAACAAAAGTATACACAACAGAACCAATTCCAATAAGAAGGCCAAGTTTCGATATATAAGCAAGCTTATAGAAGTCAGATCCCCTCGAATATAATAGAAATGGAAAAGTAGTTACCAAAACCACGGTGAAAATCCAAGACCACCTCCCCTTTGTGAAATAGTTGTCAGGGAAAAAATAAGTCACAATCTCAAGGATATCAGTATATATTTCATTTGTGCATAACATGGTTATTGATGAATAAGCCACTAAAATCATCAAACTTGGAATAAAAACGGTTCCCTTCCCAAAGCATTTCGCCCACATATCCCTATAAGTATATATTGATCCATAAACCCATGTTTGCAAATATACTTTAAATGAAAAAATAACCATAACCATAACAAAAATCCCAATAAGAAACGACTGTAGCACCCCACAATTGAAATATCCTCCGAAAAAGAACGGATCAGTCGACATCGCCGCATTCACCAACAAAACCACAGCAGTAAACATGGATATGCGCTTTGAAGAGGACCCATCATCAAAAAGCTTCGCTTCATCATTCGACGATACCCCAAAATTCATCTCCCGAAGATAAACATTTCCGCCAATCATTAACAGAATAATTTCGTAATCTCCACTCAAAAAGTCATTACACTGTCAAACTAGATTATTCGGAACTAACGAGGAATAATCTGCAATTGCTTTTTGTAAATCAGGGGACACAGTGTATCGTTCATGAAGAGCAGTGTGCTACAGAGACTCCTAGACCGGCAGAAGCAGGACAAGTTTGGTCCAATGATTATTAATGAGCAGTGGTCCGAGGTCTTATCCATGATCAGTACTGGTAAGTATAAGCTTGAGGAAGTGATACAAGTTGCTTCGAAATCTGGGAAACTATTATCGTTTCTAGATTATATGACATCTGTTGAGCCATTCGAGTCGAATTTGCGGATTATTTCCACTATTTTGCAGGCGCTTAATGAAAATGAATTATTGAGTATTAATCCAATGTTTATGAAATTGGTTGAAAAATACAGTTCTTGCCATGGAATTGTGGCAGATATGATTGTTAGAAGGTTTATCACTACAGATAGCAGTGTTTACTCTGATCTGTGCATTGCATTGGTTGATTTTTCGAGCAATTTCTCGTTACTGATATCTAATTCCATCACCAAGTTTTTCCCACAAACATCGCTTCCTCATGAGCAGCAAATCCGGTATATGAACTGTACATTTCATATTTGCCAGCATGATGGAGGTATCACAATGCGAGTTCTCAGCAGGGTTTTTCAGCATATGGTTGCACTGGACTGCGAATTATTGATTAAGAGGTCATCGGATAATACTTTGCTGGAAATAAGCGATGAAGATGCGGGACTATATGCTCCTCAGATGATTATGTTTATGAGCTTCTTGGAGAATAGCTCTCGAGAGGTTTTTACCCTTCTTTTGCAGCTATTTGATCTCTATTTATTGGATCTTCCTTCAACATCTGTAGTTCAGTTTTTGTTTTTCTACGCAGCATCATTTAACTCAGAACTTATGGAGACTCTTGTTGGCTTTCTTCTTCATAAATTGATTGACAATAATACCAGTCTCAGAGCAAGAAAAAATTCAGCATTGTATATATCTTCTTTGCTTGCTAGAGCAAAGTATATTGATGACGAGTTTTCTGCCGCCGTTGTTGATTATGTTGAAAACTACGCAATATGCTACTCTCACCATATACACCAAGAAGCCAAGGATTTGTTGTGTCGGAATGTTTCTCAACATGCTGTTTTTTATTATGCTGTTCAGTGTATCGCTTATGTATGTTGTTGGAGATGGAATTCATGGAATCAAAACGGAATCAATCCTCTTAATAGATGGAGGCTTATGGAATTGGTTAAAAATGAGTTGGCAGGATGGACTGCAATTGATAAAAACACAGTAGAACAGTTTTCAATAATACTTAATACTGACTTGTCTTCAAATGAGGCGTATATTGATCGAATCGATGTATGGTTTCCTTTTGATCCATGTGGAATTGATGAAATTTCTGAAAGAGTATCCCCAATTTATCGTGAATGGGGAGATACCCAAGATTTAAACGATATCGATGGCATTTTGGATCATGGAATACACAGAATTTGTGCAAATCGAGGTATCTCTATTGAAGCCCTTATGGAGCAATTTGTTTTCAAAAAGAATTAAAATTAATTGTCCTAATCTGTTTTACTATCATATATAAAACACCAACAGAAGTGATTTGATTACAAATGATGAAGCAATTGATACTTGGCCTAAAAATGTTGCTGGAAAGCTTATCGAACATGTAACAGGCATGAAGTAATCATGAAAATTCTCTCCATTATAATCATTAAAAACACAATTCGACGAAGTGGTATATGAACCAACAAGATTCCGATCAAAAAGACAAGAATCAAATAATAAGCTTCCTTTCCCATTCCATGATCCTGTACCTGAAGATGATATCACTCCAGCATTAAGAACAAACAATGAACATCTTAAAACATGGATCCCATCCCATATTATAATAACACCTAGATCGCCAACTGTGTTATTAATGTGTGAACAATACTCATGATAATATGTTCCTGAAACTAAACAAAATGGACCATAAATACCCTTACCATTATTACGGTAAGAAATAAGTCGATATCCATTTGATATCGGACCGCTGTAATAATGTCCTGTGGCTTCTCGATTTGGACATGTTGAGTATGATGTATTCACATAATTAGCAAGACAATTCCCACCCTTAAGACACCAATTAGAATGCTCTGCAACATATGAATTAGAAATATGAGAATTATTCAGATGGTTAGAGAAACCAACAAGAGAAGTCTGAAATACAGATCCGCCATTTACCGAGGCACTGCAATAAGAATAATAATTACTCAAAGTCGATACTATCTTCCCTTCTAAATACAATCCACCCCCAGATAAAGCAGAAATTCGAATAAATGAACTTCTAACAACAGCAACCAAAAAAACTGTATTACTAATAAATATTCCTCCACCATTACTAGTTATTGTAATATTCTGGAAATTTGAAGAATCAATAAAATAATGATACTCTTTAGAACTCAAAGAACTACAAAATGCCATAAAAACACCAAACATATTTTCTAAGAATTTTTTGACAGTTTTTTTGATTTTCCTCAACACTAAAATGAAGAATTAGAATACATATATACATGTTGGTTATGAATGGGTTATCATCAAAGAGAAAAGGTCAAATATCTTTGAGTTACTCAATGATAGAGTCAAATGTCAAATTATTTAGAGTGCCATAAATTATGGGATTTTCTTGTATTTGATACTTGGCATAAAAATGTGGCTGGAAAGCTTATCGAACATGTAATAGGCATGAAGTAATCCTCAACTCTTGTAAGATGAAGAGAGAGAGATGAAATACTTATTTTCTTTCCTGTTAAGAGTTGTTTTCGCATGATTCCTTTCCAAATAATCAATGGAAGTGAATTTCTTGATGAATTTCTGTTTGGGATTTCCTCTTTGACAATTCATTATCACAAATGAATCATGGTATGATGAATGTTAATATTATGTTTACTCATTGATACTAATGATGAGAATGAATTATTAATATAATAAGTATACATTTTGAAAAACCATTATGTATTAAAAATCCAGTTTATTAGTGATCGATTCTGGGGATCTGAGACAAATATTGTTTGGAACCAGGTTTTGATTGATGAACATTGAAAGTTCTCTAAAAATTTCAAAATATTATAAATTACATTATTCCAATTAAGTCATAGGCATGGTTTAGGAGAACAAATAAATATAGTAATAAGAACGAGTGTGTATTTAAATGAGGTCAAATTAAGGCCTAGGGTTGTTATTGGCTCGGATAAGATTTTTGATCGTTGTACTGACGCCTCGTTGATTGGATGCAATAAAAAAATCAAAAAGAAACTTCCAGAAAAAGAATAAATGAAACATTATTTGAAATAGATGGCTTCGCTCCATAATCAAGTAGTAATTGAACTATTTCTTCTGATTCTCTTTTTGCAGCATGATGAAGAGGAGTTAGTCCATATTAAAATAATGAAAACTGAAGAAAACAATAATTAACATCACATTGGGCATTAACATCAGCATTATTCCTTAATAAATATTTGGAAATCTTGTAGTTGCTCCCAAAAACAGCACAATGCAAGGGAGTCCAGTTTTCTTCATCTCGAGAGTTAACATTAGCGCCATTCTCTATTAATAGCTTCACAATTTCATATTGTCCAAAATTACAAGCTGTTTGAAGAGGAGAATAAGATTTATCATCTCCATTTGGAGTATTAACTGATTCTGGATCAATAGAAATGAAAACATAAACAGCTTTGATATCACCACGCTCGATCGCTTGAAAAATTGAAGAATATTCAGACAACAAACGATCTTTGATCTTATCCAATGTGTATCTAAGTTTCTTAACAGTTTGCTTGGTTTTGGCCAACTTTTCTTTCAAGTTTGCTTCTACTGAAGCTGACATTTCAATGGTTTTTGAGAAAGTCGCAAGTCTAATTACTACATCATTAATTTTAAACCTAGAATTAGTCTCTTTACAGAGGCATCCTTTGATTATTTCAAGAAAGCTAGCTGGGATTTCAAAATTATCAAGGATTGAAAGATTGCCATTTCGAATATCAACAAAATCCAGAAAACTTAATTCATTCAATCCATTAATTGCAATGCAGAAAAGAACAAGTCCAAATGCATACATATCGTTTTCTTTGGTAAATATGCAAGTGTTTAGAGTTTGATATGATAAAAAATCATTTGTTCCACCATAATTTGTTGTAGCGATTCCATCATCTTTAGCTCCTCCAAAATCAGATAATTTAGCACGCACATCTTTATAAATAAGAATATTAGATGGCTTAATATCTCTATGAATCATTCCATTTGAATGGGTCGATTTAATTGCATCCGATATATCACAAGCCCATTTAGCCTTTACTAACCACGGTATATCATTTTGTTTCTTTAGATAATTCTCCAAATCTCCATTTTCGGCAAATTCAAGAATCAAATAATTCCTTTTTGATTCGTTTCCATCACGATCAGTCACCGGATTAATAGTAATCCCAAGAACTTTAACAATATTTGGGTTTTTCAAACTTTCCAAAACTTGTAATTCACGTTTAAAATATGTAATTTGATCAGATTTAAATCTCTTGAGAGCAACAATTCCTAAATCAGGATGTTCGGCTTTATAAACACTGCCTTGTCCTCCACTTCCAATTTTTTCCTTATTGGTAAAGTCTTCATACTTATATTCCCGAATTTGTCTCGTTTTCATTTGACTTGAGAAAGATTTCCCTTTAAGGGTAATAAAAAAGGAGAATATAATTTGTGATAATTTCAAATAATGTGGCAGAATGAAATCATGAAAAACAAGATTTTTTCTTTTTGGATTAACTACGGCATGGTTCGTACATATATGACTCTTATCATTTTAAAATGAATGATTTTTTTTCCTCAATGACTCTCAAGAAATATTAAATATCGAATTAACATAAAAGTATTGTTAACTGGAAACGGAATGTTATGATAAAAAGAAAACTTTAAAAAGGGAAAGACCTCCAAATATCGTGAAATGTTCTGAATTAAACAATTTCGTATTCTGAATGGGGTTTGTTTTTGAAATTGAGGATTCATTGTTTTTCAATAACAAGGTTTTCCAATTTTGGGTATATACGAACATATTAAAATGGTTTAGGAGAACAAATAAATATAGTAATAAGAACGAGTGTGTATTTAAATGAGGTCAAATTAAGGCCTAGGGTTGTTATTGGCTCGGATAAGATTTTTGATCGTTGTACTGACGCCTCGTTGATTGGATGCAATAAAAAAATCAAAAAGAAACTTCCAGAAAAAGAATAAATGAAACATTATTTGAAATAGATGGCTTCGCTCCATAATCAAGTAGTAATTGAACTATTTCTTCTGATTCTCTTTTTGCAGCATGATGAAGAGGAGTTAGTCCATATTAAAATAATGAAAACTGAAGAAAACAATAATTAACATCACATTGGGCATTAACATCAGCATTATTCCTTAATAAATATTTGGAAATCTTGTAGTTGCTCCCAAAAACAGCACAATGCAAGGGAGTCCAGTTTTCTTCATCTCGAGAGTTAACATTAGCGCCATTCTCTATTAATAGCTTCACAATTTCATATTGTCCAAAATTACAAGCTGTTTGAAGAGGAGAATAAGATTTATCATCTCCATTTGGAGTATTAACTGATTCTGGATCAATAGAAATGAAAACATAAACAGCTTTGATATCACCACGCTCGATCGCTTGAAAAATTGAAGAATATTCAGACAACAAACGATCTTTGATCTTATCCAATGTGTATCTAAGTTTCTTAACAGTTTGCTTGGTTTTGGCCAACTTTTCTTTCAAGTTTGCTTCTACTGAAGCTGACATTTCAATGGTTTTTGAGAAAGTCGCAAGTCTAATTACTACATCATTAATTTTAAACCTAGAATTAGTCTCTTTACAGAGGCATCCTTTGATTATTTCAAGAAAGCTAGCTGGGATTTCAAAATTATCAAGGATTGAAAGATTGCCATTTCGAATATCAACAAAATCCAGAAAACTTAATTCATTCAATCCATTAATTGCAATGCAGAAAAGAACAAGTCCAAATGCATACATATCGTTTTCTTTGGTAAACCGTCCAGAGTTCACAACATCAAAAGATAAAAACTCCTTTGTTCCAGAAAAAAGCGTAGACACCTTATTTTCGACCTTAGCTCCTCCAAAATCCGATAATTTGGCACGCAAATCTTTAAAAATAAGAATATTGGATGGCTTAATATCTCTATGAAGAAAATCAATGGAGTGTGTTGATTTTATAGCATCTGATATTTCAAAAGCCCAACGAGCCTTAATTTCCCATGGAACAACATTTTGTTGCTTTAAATAAGATTCTAAATCGCCATACTCTGCATATTCGAGTACAAGATATTTCTTATTTGATTTGCTTCCATCACCTTCATCTTTGGAATAATTAATAATCCCAAGAACATTGACAATATTTGAATGTCTTAAATTTTCCAAAACTAATAATTCACGTTTAAAAGCGTCGATATCATTATGGCTAAACTTTTTGACAGCAACCGTTCCCAAATCAGGATGTTCGGCTTTGTAAACACTCCCTTGTCCCCCAGAACCGATTTTTACGAAATTCGAAAACTCTTCAAACGCAAACTCCTTTATTTGTCTTTTCATGTAAATGTTTTCCCCTAAAGGGAAAATTTATGGCAAAAATTGTTTTGTCTAAAAGCGAATTTAAATTTTTAGGTTTAAAATCATTTATTTTTATGAGATCAAGAAAGATTTACCTTGATGTTGTGTTTTGCGTAGATGCAACTTCATCAATGACTAGTACTATTAATGCAGCGAAGAAGAAATGTATATCCATTATAAACAGTGTGAAAGAAGAGAATCCTAGTACAGATCTTATGTTTGGAGCTTGTTTTTATCGTGATCCAATTGATTCAAAAGAGGATGTCAATGAGTTATTCCCATTATCACGTGATGAAAAACAATTACAGCTTTGGATGTTGAAACAAAATGCTATTGGAGGTGGTGATAGCCCAGAAGACTGGGCTGGATGTTTTAATTTAGTTCTTCAAAGCATTGGTTTTAGGAGAAATTCAGCTAAGCTAATTATTCATTTCGCTGATTCTTGTGCCCATGGAATTGAGTTTTGTGGTAAAAACAATCATAATGATCAAGGTCCCATTTTAACCAATTTGGTACAAGATATGGCTCGTTCTGGCATAGAAATAAGAGGATTGTCAATTAATAATGGAGCCAATTACACATTTATGAAAATCTCAGAAATCTACAGAGCTGTAACTGAAGGTGGAGAGGAACCAACTTGCTCGTATGAGATATTGAACTTGGATAACATCAAAGAGACAGAAGGATTATTAAAAATGCCACCCGAAACTATATTCTCCAACCATATCAAGAGATATTCAATCAGTTCAATGAGTAGTGTGATTTATCGTGAAACACTGAAAATGAATCATCCCACAAAAACAGCTCCAGAACGAGTAGATCCAGTTTATAATTTGCGTCCGAAAATTATTATTCCCAAGAACAAAATAAAGAAACATTGAATGTTTTTTTGGTTTTTAAATTGCTAAAATATTAAAATATATAATAATAAATGCATAATAAATTATTATGTGTTACTTATCTATTTCCTGTTCTTCAATTGACAAGAGAGTAGATAAAGAGCTTAATTGCATCTGGAGAGACCTCATTTGAACTAATAAGGTGCTTTGAGGTTTAAACTTTGATTTAAGCATGAATGACTCAACAATCTGAAACTCTTTTCGGTAATGTGATATTCGTGATTCAGGAGAAAATTGGTGCCATAAAGTTACTGGAGAGAGTTTTGAGGAGTTATCATTTATTAATTTAACAAAATGTACTGTAAGCACAAAATAATCACCAATAGGTGCACATACAATGATAATCTCATTGCGCAAATTTGGCGGAAGCATTTCTGAGATATAGTTTTCGCTCTTAATAAGCGAATTTTCTCCCATCATAAGAATACAGTTGCTTATAGTTGATGCGTAAGAAGAAAATAGATCACTGTTCCCAAATTCAGGGTTCTTTTCAATAAATGCTAATTTGTGGTAGATTGGGGTAAGCCTGGCCATGCAATTATGATATGTATATATTGGAAAATCATCAAGCTTAAAAACATGCTCTTTCTCTTTATATTTCAACGAAATCTCAGCATTCATCATCGCACATGATTTTAGGGCTATTTTGGCATTAATGCCTTTATTAGTATCCTCAAATAAAATGTAATCGCTACTCGAGTTCTGCATAACATTAAGAATGCCCTCAAGAGACTGAGAAATATCTTCCGGGATCATTTAATGTGATTATTTCCAACACAATAAAGAATCGTTAATAACAGAATGAGCCAAGAAGTGTCTTTATCTTCGTTTGTGATTACTATTGATTCCATACAGAATGGCGTTGATTTGCCAAATTTCTACGAGTATATAAAAACGAATTATAAAAAGGAAGTAGTATTTATCAATGCCAGTGAACTGGGCGAATTTGGTGGACGTGGTGGGAAAACCGATCCGAAATCGGATAAAAAGTCTAAATTTGATGCAAACAGTTTAATTGCGCGCGGCATTAAGCAGAAAATCGAATCGGATTCGGCAAAAATTCTTGATTCGAAGAAGAAGCAAATAGCTGCGGCAGAGAAGGCTAAAATTCAAGCAGCTTCAGGAAAACCTGGCAAAACGAAACCAAGAACAACAGAGGGAAAGCTTACAACTCCTTTTGATAGTGTCATTGACGTTTTGTTTATTCTTGTTAATTTTCCCTACTTACCATCTCAAATTAAGGAATTATCCAATAATGGAGTCGATTTGGGAGCATTTTTCGCTATTGTTCCCGAGAAGGGTGCCGACTATAATCCATATCAGAAGAAAATAATTGACAAATCGGCCCGCACTCCAATCAAAAAATCACCTATTCCTGGACTCGAGCTTGATTCGTCATCAAACCCATCAAATTATCCTCCTCCAAGATGGGATTCAATAAGACCGTTTTCCCCAATCAGCTCTATTTTTGTTGAATTATCCGGTTCCAACGATTTCGAGAAGCTATTTTCCGTAATGGAAGAGAAGATCATTTCCATTATCCAAACAAAGGAACAGTTTCTCTCTCAGTTTGCAACAAGGAAGTTTTTATCTCTTCCTTCAGTGACAATTCACAATGATCTTTCTGATTTTATCGAATTCATAAGTTATCACACAGACGACTATGTTAATGCTTTATATTATCAACTCAAAGTCAAAGGATTTGTAACCAGTAATCGACCACCAGCTAAGACTATCAAAGAATTATTTGATTCTATTTTTTCCAAGTCTATTGATTCAATAGCCAGAAAGGTTGTTTTCTATGACAAGAAGGAATCAATTGAACCTGTTTTTAATTCTGAAATCCCACATGCGGCATACGAGGTGGTATATCAATTAACCAAATGGAATTTGAAAAACGAATATTCATTGGCGTGCAATGCTATTTCTAGATGGATTGCTTCTCCAGACAATCTATATATCTATATTGCCCAAAAATTTGACCAAATGGTCTTAGGTATTAACAAAAAGAGACAACTAGGATTACCTCTGGCATTTTTTGATTTTCAGCACTGGAATTATTCTACTGAGCACCTAAATGTATTTGATGCTCTTCAAGATGCAATTAGCGTTTCTTCTGTTGTTGAGACTTTAGTTGATGAAAGCGTTGGAATTCAATGTGTTCTTACACTAGCTCCTGTAGCAAAGAATAATGGAAATGTGATGACCAGAAGTTATTTTCCCCCTACCCTTGATGGTTTTTCTGATTACTTAAAGTATTTTGTCGAAAACAATAATATCCCAGAGAAAAAGATCAAAGGCAACTTAAATCCACAAGCTATTGCCAAAGAAGGAGGAGATCCATCTATTTTGCTTCCATCAATTAAAAATCAGTTTTCTAATCCAAATGAAAACATATACAGATTACCATTACCACTCTCCAGATCAAATAAATGTGCAGCTTCCTATGTTTTCGACACAAAAACTCGTGTTGAAATCAACAGAGATGTTCAAACGGGACAGTTAACTTTTGGATATTCTGTTTTTCATAATGACCTCTTTGCTATTTATTGTGAAAGTGATCAAATTGTTATTTCTCTTGTTGAAGGACTTAAGATTATTTATCATCAGGATTTTTCTGTGACAATATTGTTTATTGAACAATCAATATATTATGATGGAAAAGATATCATTTTGAAATCTTCGAATGAGCCATCAATGGTTATTACCGAAAATCACTCATTTCTTTGTACCGATGATAACAATTGTCCTTTAGTAGTTTTACCAGATGGTACCATCAATCACTTTGTTAATGGTAACTGGCAATCTGTAAGTCCTGATGGTGAATTATCTGAGAAAGATGGGGATAAATATACAAAAGTACCATCAAAATATGCGAAAATAACTGATATTAAGAATCATTCAGATTTTTACATAAGACCAGATGGAATTGAATATTATGTGAAGGATGATGGATCAAGACGAATTCTTTTCAAGATTGATTTTTCTATTGAACAACATCGAGATAAAACGTTATTCGATATATCTCAATTTCCAATCATTCAAGTGATATCTACTGAAAAATCTATGTCAATTAACAGATTCGAAATATCGTTTGATGGTAGATCAGCTTCAATATCTTGTAACGACTACACTATAGCCATTGATGAGGATAGGGTATTTGTGAAATCGGAAAAAGTATTATTCAATCTTAAACCGAAACGATGCGAGATCAAATCTAATGATACTGTTTTGGTTGCAGATGAAAATGGAACCCAATGTGTTGGTACTATAACCGAAGATATTGCCCCAAAGAAAAAAGTTGAGGTGATCCCAACAGTCTTCGGAAATGTTACTCCGACTAAAGAGACACTATCTGAGCCTCAATTAGTCGACCTCCATCATATCTTTGCTCCCAGATTCTTTGTTATCAGAACAGATTTTGGTGCCACGGAGTTTTATAGATATGATTGTATACCCAAAGAAGGATTTATCGAAAAGCCTGGTTCGATAATACATTCAAGAGGCTGTGAATGTGATGTTGTATCTTTTCATAGTACAAAACCAGAGGAACCAGCAAAAGTTTTCGTGAAGCACAAACCAATGAATAAAACCGAAAGAACTTCAAGACTGAAAGGCCTGTTTATTCCCAAGAAATCTAAACAAACAATTCCAACACCAAAGAGCATATATGAAGATGAAGTTAATTTCATAGAGGCTGAAGGGCTGAGACAATCATCATTTTATGATACAAAGGTTTTCGCTCAAGCTCTAGAGGGGTATATTGATCGAGCACATGAACAATTTCTTGAAGAAAACACCCCTCCGGCTCAATCAAAACCCGAAATCCCTCTGCTTCCTCCCCAAACGCCTTCTCCGAGGATTTTAATGATGCAAAAGAATAAGTATATTCCCAAACCCAGTCTTAATACAATGATAAGTTATTGGGATAGTCCCGAAGCTGCATTTTCTTATCCAACTGAACAGTCTTCAGTGAAGCCAAAGGACTTATCTCCAAGAGTGAATCTATTTGATCCACCGCGGTTCTTCAATGATAGTTTTGAACCTCCTGTTGAAGTTGCTCAACCAAAATCTCCAAAGAGTGTTATGAAACCATCAACACGGCAAATCAAAACGCCTCCCAAATCTCCTTCATTATTGGCAACACCACATTCAATTGTTTTTGGGAATATTAAGAGCAATACTGCATCAACCGTGTCCATATATATTACTAATACAGGATCAGTTCCACTTCACTATACATTGACACAACCTAATCACCCATTACTCAAAGTGCTTACACCTCCAGGTGTGGTGTATCCAGGATTGAAAATGAAATTAGAGGTGTCTCTTCAACCTGGTGCACCTCAAAATATATCATCAATGTTTTTGCTCAAAACATCAATGTTTACTATTACGATCCCTGTAACAGGAACTATTGTTGAATAGTTAAATTGATTAATAAATATTTATATCTATACCACATCTAAATATAATGATTTCCCAATTTCCAAAAGGATGGTATAGTTGGTGATAACAGTGAGATACTTCATTAATGGTTTTCCATCATACCTGAGTGAACAAAAGACTAAGTAATGAGAAAAATCTCTTTCATTCTGATATAATACAGATGAACAATCAACAAAAAGCTGTTCTTTGGTGATCAGATGAGAGTATACTCGGGTTTTTGAATCATAATATGCAATATTCATGATAAAACCTTCAACAATAGCTTTAAGTAAATTTTCATAATTTTTTGATGATCTAATTGGGCAAATCCTTTGTACTTTATCTCGAAGGAATAAATTGAGGTTCTGGGCTTTTTTAGATTTGGAGGCTGTTTCGGCGCTTTCAATTGATATGTACTTATGATAGTAGTCTGACATTGAAAATAAATCACCAAAAGATGAAGAACACTCACCATAGTTAAACGTATCATTTAAAGACACCATAGATATGATAGACAACACTTCTTCTGTGACACCATATTTGATGGAAGACACTAACATTTTAAAAATTCCCAGAGGAAGACCATAAAAACAATTGATCAAATCCTCGAATCCTGGAGTTATCTGGCTATTTAATCCCACTAATCCCAAGTGGCAAGATATATCTAATGCATTTGCAATATGTTCAATTTGAGGTTTGTTAAAAAAATCAAATTCGTTAATATTACCAATACCTAAAGAAAAGAAGAAGAGAATGATCCTTAGCATTCCATTTGCATTTGATTCAGATATTTCCAAGTCATCTTGACAATATAATCGATATACTTCACCTTCTCCTTTAGGGTACATGGATGCTATGGAAGATATTACATTCGCTCTATTTCTTGAGATTTGTTTAGCTTCAATATTCTCCCATCCATGATTGTAATCAAATGATGGATTTAATTTGATCCCACAATCAATTACAAATCTTATTTGCTTATAGGACTTGTCTAATTGGTGTGGAGATGATGAAACATATAAAAGTCTATCATTACTTTTCAATATGTCCTTGTATCCGTTCTTTGGTACAGCAATGAGGTTAGTAATACTAAGCTCCAAAAACCTTTCATATATAATCTGACAGTGTCGTGAAGATGGCATCATTATAAGAATATTACCAGGAGCACTTTTATTATGTATCTCTATTGCATGTTTAATTGCACATTCGATCCTGTCACTTGGAGTTGTCTTTGCATGATAAATTCGATAATTAGAATATTGAATCTTGCTTAACGAAAACATTTTTACAGACAAACATGGAGAATCCTTATTAAAATACCCTAATAGCGCTTCAACACCATCATTGAACATTGTACCAATTATCAATCTAAATAAGGGCCTTTGAAGCAATATCTTCTTTATAAGAGTAATACATAGAGACCCCATTACTCCAGATTCGGGAAACATATCAAAATATATTGCTGAAATGGAATTTCTTGAAGAATCTAATAGAGAATCTCTTTTTATCTCAGATATTAATGACTCTGGGGTATATATTTTAACAATGTTACTATTGTTTTTAATATCAAACCAGTTTAAATATGATCCAATGATTGTAGGGTTCCCAAATAGTTGTCGCAAAACTGGAAGTCGCGATTCTGCAATTATTTCATTCGGATAAACAATCGCTATCTTCCAATCAGACTTTCTTAAATATGAATGGAACAATAGTTGCGGAATGAAACAGGATTTGCTAGATTGTGAATTGCTATCAAGAATCAGAACATTATTATGGAGAATCTGTGCCATAATACTGTTTCCAAACTCTCTTAAGTCTTGAAAATCGAAATGAGACATGGAATACTCGTCAGGATACCAATCGTGGTATCTGATCTCGAAATCCATCAACTAAAATAGACCTGAATTGCAAATCACAAAATTAGGTAATATGAAGCTTTTATTCAAATTTAGGCTGATCAGGAACAATTAATGACACTGTACCACCATTTATTAAAACTAATTTATGCTGACGAACAGGAAGCATTGGATCAATGATACTTCTTTCTGTTGCATTTTCAAGCACAAAATTAACAGATAAATCACTACCAAGAAATGTACCTTCAAATTCATAACCATATTTCGTAATTACTTTTACAGTCTTCTGGATTGATTTATCAACTAATTCAAGAGGCTGGGCATCCATGATAGAAGCATTAAATAGGACTTGTGGAGACACCTCCATTTTTATTAAAATTTGACTTTGTTTTGTCGTCAGTTAGTTCCCCATCCTAATAACCTAATATGGAGTATTTTTGTTTTATTATGCATAATAATCATATTATTAGGAGAAAGAATGAGTATGGGAAAAATTGAATTAGTCTGGCCAATTCCATAAATGAATTTTACTGAGTATGAAAAAAAATTCTGCATAGAGTTTACTGATATGATATTCAAACACAAACTCTCGATACCTTTTCAAAAACCTGTTCGTCCTAACGAAGACGGGGCACCGGATTACTATGATAAAATTACGAATCCAATGGATTTGGGAATTCTTAAGAATAAATTGGAAAATAATGAGTACACTAATAGCACCATATGGAAAAGTGATCTGGAACTGATATGGAAAAATGCTATGTCGTACAACAAGGAAGGAACACCAATCAATAGTGTTGCTAAAAAATTGGATCAAAAATGCAAGAAAAGACTGAGAGTGATCCCGACATCTGAGTACGAAGGTTGGAAAATCAAACTAGAGTATGAAAACCGAAAAATGCTTGGTTTCCTCTCTGAGGCTCCTAAAGAATCACTTGTACCAGTACTCCCCTCCCTATCCATACAACAGTGCTAAAATCTGTGATCGTTTTTACCATAAAAAGTGTTGGTTTTTGAATTGAAAATGATCGCAAGTCAAGAGATCAATAAAAAATGGAAGAAAACGTATCGATTATCGAAGATTTACAGAAGGAGACTCACGGTAAATACAAGTTCCAGCGGGTATTAGGTCATGGAGCATATGGGATCGTTTTTTCAGCGATTGATAAACAAACTGGTCGAAGCGTAGCAATAAAGCGTGTTGAGCATATATTTGATAGCGTTCTTGATGCAAAAAGATGTTTAAGAGAAATATGCATTCTTTCTCATCTGAAACATGAGAATATGACCAACCTTATTGATGTTGTGACTTTGAACGATTTCCAGAAGTTTTCATCGATTGTTGTGGTTATGGATTTAATGGAAACGGACCTATTTCAAATCATTAATAGCGGCCAGCCATTAACTGTAGATCATCACAGATATTTCATATATCAAGTTCTTCGCGGTCTAAAATTCATTCATTCTGCTAATGTTTTACACAGAGATCTCAAACCATCTAATTTATTGGTGAATTCCGACTGTGACCTTAAAATTGCTGATTTTGGGCTGGCAAGAATATCAACTCCCGATGAACAATCAGAATTTCTCTCAGAATACGTAGCAACAAGATGGTACAGACCCCCAGAAGTGCTTTTGAATTACCATACATACGGACCAGCACTCGATGTATGGAGTGTTGGATGCATTCTTGCGGAATTAATCATGAGGAAGCCTTTGTTCCCGGGCCAGAGTACTACTAATCAAATATCATCAATTATTGATATTATTGGTTCGCCTTCTGAAGAGGATTTAGAAAAATGTCCAAACAAAAATGCAAGGAGGTTCGTGAAAGGATTAGGATCAAAGCATAAGATCCCATGGCGCCATGTTTTCAGAGGTTATAACTATGATAAAGATGAAGTCGACATTCTGGATAAGATGCTCGCTTGGGAACCTGAAAACAGAATAACAGTGGAAGAGGCCTTAGCTCATCCATTCTTTGAGACTCTACATGAACCTTTCGATGAGCCCGTCACATTCCCAATAGATAATTTTGCTTTTGAAAAAGAAGACATTACTCTTCCAGAACTAAAACAAAGGCTATGGGAAGAAGTACTTAAGTACCACCCAGAGTTCAATGCTAAACCGAAATAAACTAGATTTATCGTTTCTCACTCAATTTTGTGATCTTTTTCCGTTATTTATAAATGCAGGGGACAGATAGAGGGCGTTTTAGTTGCACCACACGAATTGGTAATTGGTTTGAAGAAATGGTAAATGAGGATGAGAAAATGCGCGAGTTTTTGGAAAAGAAAGAGAATGGCCAGCTAACTATTCAGCGAATTCGTCAAAATCTCGCAACCGTAACAATACCTGCTTCACAACCAGATAAATATCTTAGGTACGGGCAGCCTATTCGGATTGTTAATGGAGAGCTGCATTGTAGCCTTGCTTGTGATCCTGGTGACGCCGAAAACGTTGATGAGGGGATGTATTCTGCCACTGGATGTCGCACCTCTGAGCTTACTGCCCGTAATGTTTGGGTTATTAGAAAGCTTCCTGCGAAGAAGACTGATGTTTTGCCACCATTATCCGATGATGAACAAGAAGATGTTGTTAGATATGGCGACGAGTTTGTTATATCATCTACAGAGTATCTTGATGCTAAACCATATTATTTGGCATCTCACATTCTTGATTGGTCCCACTTTTCAAGGGTTGCGCATAAGCAAATTGTTTACTCAACACAAAAGTACTCATTCGCATGTGCATGGCGTGTAGAGAGCATTGGTAACAACTCCATGATGGAAAAAGAAGGAGAACCTGTTCCAGTTGGTGAATTTGTATTTCTAAAGCATTCTGGAACAATGGCTCCTCTTGCCGCACATGAAGGCCAGCATTTAAATGATTATGGAAGCGAGTATGAACTGATTGCTAATAAGATTCCTGGAAAGAAAATGATATGGGCTTTCCAAGACCACTAAAAACCAAAAATTCTATTCATTGTTTAATCCCAGATCCCTCAACGCTGGAAGTTGAGTTCTAACAGTTTTTCTAATTGGTTTCTTCTTAAGCTCAACTAAACCCGGTGTATTTGGATCAACTCGCGAAATATCTCGGATCTTACTCAAAATTATATTAACTTGCCCAGATTCGGAAAATTTAGAATAGTATTTAACAAGCTGGCACGCATACATTATCGAATCTGGATCTGGCTCACGTGAACAAATCACCACATGTGGAGACGGGCTGTTCTCTAAATGGCACCACAAATAATCTTGGTGAGACTGTTTAATGATAATATCGTTATCCTTGGCATTTTCGCCTACCCTAATTTCAACATGGCTAGGGGTGAGAAAAAGTCTCATCCAAAATCTACTTCGGTAAAATAAATTTTCAAATAACTTATACAAAAATTGAATGCACCTTTTACCATTTTATGGGATTTCCAGCGCTTGAAGACGCAGCATTTTTTAAACTGATGGATATTAGTGATCAGCGGAATTTAATTCAGATTCGGAGTAGATTTATCAATAAGAGCCAAAATCCATCTTTTGATTATTGTAGCTGGGTGATAAGTGAGATCCATGGTTTTTGTATTATTAAGAATCCGAATAGAGTATTCAGGTGCATAACTTGCGGCTATATACCTACGAATATAGGGGTTGCAATAAATTATAGACAACTAAGAATTGTGACTTGTTTAAATAAGAATGTTCTTCAACAAACTATCCAGAAAATGGGATATGATTTAATTAGAACAAAAATAACAGATATGAATGATGTTTCCTCAGATTTTCAATGGTTTAAAAATAACCCCAGCGAAATAAAGCAATGGGTAAACTACCAATTCATGCCAAGATCATTCAGACCAGCAATGACCATGATGGATTCCGAGATGCCTGTTCGAACAATGTCTTTGGAAGATGTATCGAACATATTTGACGATCCCTTCTCACTGCCACCAGCTTTTTTATATAATGATTTGAAATCTAACGAGCCAATGTAAATATTTGAATTATATAACGATTATTTAACGATATTATAAAATAACCGTTTTGGCTGAAAATTGAAGGAACATTTCTCATGTCTAGAGAGTCAATTAGGGAAGAACCGGTGTTAGACGAAGATATTATTGAGCAAAATCTTGAATTGATGGAAGAAAGGTTCCCTGAAGTTTTATTGGAAGAATGGAATACTAATGTTCTGCCTATTGTAGAAACAGTGATTTCTCAGTATACTGTTTTGGGTAACAGTGAATTGGGGTCGATGTGCCATAAATGTGCTGGTTCTGCTCTTCAGTTAGGTGCGAACCAGCTTGGTCAAAGTTTGAGGACAGTTTCACATATGATTAGGGCTGGGAACAGAGAAAGTGCCCTGAGCATACTTGAGGATATCCCAATGTATTTAGAATTATTTAATAGGGCTGTTGCCGAAACAAAATAAACATTTTTATTCTTGGATTGATACATACACTTCAAATCGTGGGATGCAGATCTTGTTTTCTGGACCATAGGAGCTGAGAGCATATAATAGAAATGAGTTATTGTCCATATTAATTTCAAAATCTTGTAAATCCTTGTTGGGTTGGAGAGAACACATTGTTTCTCCAATTTTAAAGTCCTTTAATAGGCCTGAAACAAATGAGATCTTGCCAAATCGAACTGCTCTTAATCTACAATGCGAAGGAAGCAGAATATTAACTGTTGCATTCTCTCCATCAATGCACCAACAGTCATTACTGTCAGTGAGTGGGGGATAGTCATCCCTAAATGCAAAGAATTTAGATCTTTTGATCATGTTTTGTTGCTTATCATTAAGTATTTCTGTTATCAAATATGTAGAAAGGCAGTATTTTGGGATAACAGGCATTTTATGGAATCTATCCAGTGTTTCTTCATAGTGTGAGGAATTAATATCTTCTTCAGGTTGAGTTGGTGAAATATCTGGAGAATAAGAGATAGTACTAGGAAGAATATAATTTTCTGACGAAATTCCCATAGGGCCGTCTCCAATTCTCATAGTTTCATGGGTCATCTGAACAGATACAACATGATCAATTTTTGTCAATGAGGATTCGATGGTATTTGGAATAATTAGAGTCGGATCAACAATTTTTGTCACAATAGACTGAGTGGGGAAATAGTTTTGACTGTTTTTCATTGTTTTTCTACCTGAATGAGGATGAGTTTTCTTAGCAGATTCAAATGGAGGATTAATATCCTTGCTAATGCTCTTTTTAGTATTTTGACAAAGGTACCACCGCTTAAATCTAACAAATCCTACAAAGATTGATCTATAAATTGGGTAAAACAGCTTTAATGATAATATCTTTTCCGAATCAGGAATCTTCTCTATATTAGAACACATTAATAGTAACAAAACTAAACTAGAAATAATAAAAGTCTCCCAAATAATATTTCTAGTTTCGAGTTTTTTTTGATACATGAAGAATATTCAAGATACTCTCAAGTATATATCAATCTGTTCTTATTTAATGAGGACCATGATTTGGGTATAAGTGTATAGTACATCCGAATCTTGGAATCAAAGAAAAAACTTCTTCACTGACTCATTGATACTGATAAATTATTACTCTAGTTTCTTCATCATATTGTTTCCCTATTTATGAAGAAATTTGTTCTCAAAAAGAATTAAAATTAATTGTCTTAATCTGTTTTAATATCATATATAATACACCAACAGAAGTGATTTGATAACAAATGATGAAGCAATTGATACTTGGCCAAAAAATGTCGCTGGAAAGCTTATCGAACATGTTACAGGAATGAAGTAATCCTCAACTCTAGTAAGATGAAGAGAGAGATGAAATACTGATTTTTTCCCTGCTAATAGTTGTTTTCGCTTGATTCCTTTCGAGATATTCAATGGAAGTGGACTTCTTGATGAATATATGTTTGGGATTTCCCATTTGACATGCCAATATGACAAATGAATCATGGTTTGATGAATACCTTCACAGTGTGTTGATAGATAAGATATTGCTTTACTCATTGAAACTACTGATAAGAATGAATTATCAAAATCATATAATGAATCCATATTATTAGTGATCCTTTCTGGGGATCTGAAACATGATTTGTTTTGATTAGAATTGCTAGAGCAATAAGTTCTATTGATTTTCTATTACAAATGGAGGCTTTCAATATATTATCAGTCAACATAACCAAAAAACTCAACACGTATAATTGAGAAATCATAATTTCCATACCAACTCTGACCAGTTGATATAATTCTAATGTATCTGTAATACTTGTTTGTCGGATTAACTGGAAAGTTACTCTGAGAACTCATGTCATTAAACTTTATATTACTGTTTTGAAAAGCTGTGCAATTTATTCTATTATCTATGTTTTCATATGATAATCCATCTTGCGATCCTTCAACTTTCCATGACTTGATTTTACCATAATCATTGATAGAGTATGAAGTTAAATAAACCTTTCTTTGCTTAAAATCAAATCGAATCCAGGAATTAGGGTCAAATTTATTTGCCCACTTGCTATGATCATTTTTCAAAACATTATATGGATTATACGATGCATAATTATTATCATAAACACTTGAGGCAGTTACAGAAACAATCTCACCTGATTCGGCCAAATTGATAGAATGAATCTTTGATAATCTATCAAAAATTCCAGAAAAGAGATCATTCACAAAGATACATTCGATTTTCTCGGTATATTTTTTGATTTGTTTTGATTGTTCATTGATAATTCTGTTTTTTTCTTGAATCTCGTTGGTTTTTTGATTTATGATCCTCTCATTATCTGTGATTACATTAATTTTTTGGTTAATCACTCTTTCTTTATCTTGAATCTCATTGATTTTAACACTAATAATTCTATCCTTTTCTTGGATCTCATTTGCTTTCTGATTGATAATTCTATCCATTTCTTGGATTTCATTCTTATTCCGATTGATAATTCTATCCATTTCTTGGATTTCATTTGCTTTCTGACTGATAATTCTATCCTTTTCTTGGATCTCATTTGCTTTCTGACTGATAACTCTCTCCCTTTCTTGAATATCACTGGCATTCTGATGAATAATCTTATCTTTTTCTTGGATTTCATTAGTAATCAAAACTCTTTTTTGGATCTCATGCTTCAGTTCTGTTACTGTTTGTTGATTGTTCTCAAAAAGTCTTCGATTTTCGTCTTTGATAGTTTCAAATTCTCTTTCAAATGATGATAGAACATGATTAGTGTGATCATATATATCATTTGAGTTTTCAAAAGACATTATTTTCAGAAATTGGTTCAGTTCTGTTAGATTTGAAGGTTTTTGATATTTGATATTGTTTAGAAGGATTTTAGCTCCAATTCCATGAT
>Ga0074193_1000967_pt1 | contig 40622 bp, 31 predicted proteins | sample EPASupsiteHSE605_FD_64523 | JGI IMG/M metagenome (GOLD analysis project Ga0074193, IMG submission 64523) | Bioremediated contaminated groundwater from EPA Superfund site, New Mexico - Sample HSE6-05 | ecosystem: Environmental > Aquatic > Deep subsurface > Groundwater > Contaminated ...
AAAGATGCTGGTCATTCTCAACGCCATCTTGAAATCTGGCCGGCCATGGGCTGTGGCAGCCGAGGTTTGAGCTTGACGGGAACCACCGTTGCTCCGGCGGCCGGGGGGGATCATCCCCCCCGGACCCCCTGGATAAGGGGCGTGGCGCGACAACGCCGGAAGGCGGCTGATTGTTGTGCAAGGCCTCCCTCGTCTTTCCCTTTCCTGCCCCCTGCCTTTCCGTCAAGGGGTCCGGGGGGATTATCCCCCCGGCCGCCGGAGGCATTTTCCTCTTCGCATCTCTTCTCTTCGCCTCTTTCCTACTGCAGATATCCTTGTTGTTCCAGGTAGAGCAGCACTTCCTGGGCGGCCTCGCCGGGGGTGAGTCGCGAGGTGTCGAGGCGTATTTCCGGGTGTTCGGGCGTCTCGTAGGGGTCGTCGATGCCGGTGACGCCTTTCATGATGCCGGCCCGGGCCTTGGCGTAGAGGCCTTTGCGGTCGCGTTGTTCGCATACGCCGAGGGGGGTGGCCACGTGGATCTCGATGAAGCCGCCGTGGGGGCTGACGAGGTTTCGGGCCTCGGCGCGGGAGGAGACGTAGGGGGCGATGGGGGCGCAGATGGCGATGCCGCCGTTTTTGGTGATTTCGCTGGCCACGTAGCCGATGCGGGCGATGTTGAGGTTGCGGTGTTCCTTGGAGAAGGTCAGTTCGCTTGAGAGGTGGCGGCGCACGATGTCGCCGTCGAGCAGGGTGACCGGCCGGGTGCGCATCTCCATGAACTTGACGTAGAGGATTTTGGCCAGCGTGGATTTGCCGGCGCCGGAAAGGCCCGTCATGAAGAGGGTGAAGCCCTGCCGGGATCTGGGCGGGAAGACGGCGCGCAGTTCGGCCGCCACCTCGGGGAAGGCGAACCAGTCCGGGATGTCCAGGTCGAATTCCAGGCGGCGTTTGAATTCCGCCGCGTCGAGGCGTTTGACGGTCATGCCCGGGGCGATGGACGCTGCCGGCACGTACTGGGCCTTTTCCTCCACGTAGGCCATGTCGGGCCGGGGCGTCATGGCGATGCCGGTTTCCGGCTCGAATTCGGCCACGAGGCGTTGGGCCTGTCCGGGCGGGTAGAACGGCGTGCCGGTTGCGGCCAGGGGGTCGGCGTGGTCCGGGGCCACGAGGCTGTGGGTGCAGCCGTGGTTCTTCTGGATGATGGCCTCGAACAGGGCCTGGCGCGGGCCGGCGTTTGGCACGGCCAGCGGCAGGAGATGGACCAGCAGCATGTTTTTGGGAAAGGCGGCGGCAAAGTGCCGGGTGCAGCGCACGCCGGCGAAATGGGCCGCGCCTGCGGCCATGGCGTCGCCGGCCACCCGCGAGAGCAGGATGTTGGCCCCGATGTCCTTGGCCGCTTCCTGGAGCACGGCCTTGTCCTGGCAGAAAAGCAGCGAATCGGTGCGCACGCCGAGCACCTTGCGCCAGCCCCGTTGCTGGAACACGGCCTGGACGCCGGCCGGGGGCAGCCGCAGTTCGGGGTAGTCCACATGGAGCGGCATGGCCAGCCCTTCCACCGGGCCGCCGATGCGCCAGGGCGCGGTCCGGCCGACATGGGCCAGGGCGTCGGGATGGGCTTCGATATCCGCGGTGTCGAAGATGGCCCGGGCTTCGCGGATCGGATCGGCCGGCCAGATGTCGGTCACGGTCATGACGGCCAGCATGAAGCCTTCCGGGTCGCGCAGGGCGAGCTTTTCGCCGGGGGCGAGCTTTTCGGCCAGGGCGGCGGGCACGTCGAGGCTGACGGGCATGGGCCAGGGCGTGCCGTTGGCCAGCCGCATGGCGTCGAGCACGCTGTCGAAGTCCGCGCGGCCAAGGAATCCGGTCAGGGGATAGAAGGCGCGCGAGAGCAGCATCTCCAGATCGCCGACCTGTCGATGGGAAAGCGAGACGGATGTATAGTCCAGGGATGCCGCCTTGATTTCCTCGGCGCGCCGGAAATGCACGAGCAGATTCTGGGCATGGTTGTCCATGGCGTAGGCCTTTTGGGGCTGGGGTTCGACGGGAAGGGCGGGAACGGGGTGGCGGGACGAACGATGCCCCCTTGTACGCCGGCGGCCGGGCAACGTCCAGGGGACCGAAAGGCTGCCTCCGGTCCTTACCCTGCCTTTCCGTCCGGGAGGGTCCGGGAGGGGATGATCCCCTCCCGGCCGCCGGAGGCGCTTTGAGGACATGCCCTAGGCGAACATGGCGCAGATGACCTCGAAATGGGCCTCGGCCGTGGTCACCAGCTCCTGAATCCCCGGCGACCCGAGGCCGACGGCCGCCCAGGCTTCGGGCAGATGGCGGGGGACGGCCCGTTCGCCGCTGCCGCCGGGCAGGACCGCGCCGGCGATCATGTCGGCCACGTTGACGATGGACGGTTCGAGGGGCACTTCGCCGGCCGACGGATCGTGGTGCCGCCAGACCGCCTGTTCCAGGCTTTCCGGGAAGCGCCATTTGTGAAGGAGCATGCCGCCGAGGTCGGCATGGTCGAAGCCGAGCATCTCGCGCTCCACGTCCAGCAGCAGCCGTCCGGTTTCGGCGGCCCGGGCCGTGGCTTCGCCGGCAACGTCCGGGGCCTGTTTGAAGAGCACCAGCCGGCCGATGTCGTGGAGCAGGCCGGCCACGAAAAAACGTTCCGGACTCGGGTCGCCAAGGCGCACGGCAATGAGTTTGGCCACAAGGCCCACCCCGACCGAATGCCGCCAGAACTGGCGCATGTCGATGCAATGGGCCGGGATGTTCTTGAAAAGCGGCAACACGGACACGCCCATGGCCAGGGTGGACAACTGGTTCAGGCCAAGCAGCATGACCGCCCGGGACAGGGTGTCCACCGGGCCGGGGGGCAGACCGCCGGACACCCGCAGGGTGCGGGCGTAAAAAGCGCTGTTGACGAGCTTGATGAGTTTGGCGGTGAGGCTCGGGTCCTTGCCGATGACGGCCGAGGCCTCTTCGACGGTGGAGGCCGGGTCGCTTAAGACCTCGCGGATGCGCATGAACACTTCCGGCAGGGAGAGCAGGACCGGGTCGCTGCCCAGGATGGTTTTCGCGTCAGGGATTGTCGTGGGGGCGTCCGGCCGGGCGAGGGACGATCGGGAGGGATGCGCGGCGGCGAGCAGTTCGGCCCGGAGCTGGGCCAGACGCGACAGGTCCGCCACGGCAGGCTCTTCGGCCGGCAGATGGGCGAACCGGGCGGCTATGACGTCATGGGGATTGTCCGCTCCCGGGGCCTCGGCAGCCCGGCCCTTCGTCGAAGCGGGGGCCGGCTGCGGTTCCACCTCGACCTCACGGATGCGCCAGCCGCGCAACAGCCGGGCGTGGGCTTCGGACAATTCCAGGCCGGCGGGCAGGCGGAACCGGCCGTCACGGCTTTCGGCGTCAGCGGCCAGCACCATGCCCGGCCGTATCTGGGAAAGGGGGATCATTGGCATGGCAGTCGTTTCGCCGGCCACAAACACGGCATTTGCTTGCGTATCTCCGGGCCCATCCCGGAAAACATCACGCCCTGCTCTAACAGCGCCTTGCCCGGCCGGCAAGGGAGGTTGCGCCGCGGGGGTTTCCCAAGCCTGCGCCTTGGCTTATAAGGGCGGTCCGATTGATCGGTCCCACAGGGCCGCCATTTTTCACGCGGAGGCCGCAGACACATGATCGCATCCCCCCTCATCACCGGCGACGGGCAGTTGGTCGACGTCGGCGACGTGCATTTCAACGATGAGCTGGCCGCGCCCCAGGCGTACGGCGTCATGCGCTTTTCCCACACCAGCGACGCCCAGCGGGGGCTTGTGCGCGACCTGTGCGCCCGGGCCGCCCGGGAGCACAGGGCACTCACCGATTTCATGGACATCAGCGGCCGTAGCGGCCATTCCCGCATCGGCCTGGACGTGCGGCTGAACGGCGAGGCCCCGGTCGTGTCCGACGCCGCCCGCACGGTGGAGATCTCCGTGGCGGTGTCGGCGCTCAATGCCGTGCTTGGCGAATCGCTGGCCGATTTGCGCTGCCTGTGCGCCGATGGAGGCGTGGATTTCGGCCGGCTGTTCATTCCGCGCGGGCCGTCTCTCGACCGGGCCGCCATAGAAGACGCCGTGCAGCGGGGCCGGCTGCTCCTGCCCGAGCATCATCGCATTACCGCGGACGGGCTGGTGGAGATCACCTTGCTCGACCTGCGTTACGTGCTGTCGTCGCGGCTTTTGCAGGTGGGGCGCAATTTTGCCGAGATGGTGGTCAAGGGCAAACACGGGTTGGGCATCTTCCAGAGCCTGTCGCCGACCGGGCTGCCGCCGTCCCTGGCCGCCAAGGAGTTCGTGGTCGGGGCCGTGCACATCGCCCTGGGGCCGTTTACGGCCTTTATCGAGCGCGAGACCACCGCCCCCGGGGTGTTCCACCTGGCCTCCCGGCTGCTCGACGGCATCCGCACCTCGGGCATTGCCACGCCGAGGCAGGTGGAGCTGTACAATGGCGGCGATGCGGCCGTGGACACCTCCGGGCTGGCCGTGCGGCTGCGGCTCTACCCGCCGGACGAGCGGGTGGCCCGGCTGGCCGACCGGGTGTTGCCGCCCGGCCGGGCCAGGGAGGTTTTGGCGGCTGGCGTCGATTTCGCCGATCTGACCGATATTTTTTCGCCTGAAGTCGGCCGGGTGCTTTTCGACGAGGTGACCAACGACCCCGGCGAGGGCGGGGTGTACGGCCGCATCTCCATGCCCGGCAAGATGATCGCCATCCCCTGGGAGCAGGAGGAAGGCTCCTGGCTGCAGGAATTCCAATGGCGTCTGGTCTACGAATACGCCCGGGGCAACATCCCCGAGGGCGTGCTCGAGGGCGAGGAGATTCCCAAGCGGCTGCGGCCGTTTCTGGACAGCCTCAAGTATGTGGGCGGCGAGCAGAAGCTGTCCAAGGTGTTTGTGGCCGACGCCCTGCCGCCGGTGGACACGCTGCGGGTGCTCAAGCGCAACGGCATCGGCGTGGTGGCGGCCCGGGGCATGGGCTGCGCCGTCGGGCAGGCCTGCCGCAAGCCGCATTTCCGCATGGACCAGACGCTGTACGAGGAACTGGTGCGCCTTGAGGGCGAGGGCATGCGTTTTTATCTGGCGCTGGAACTGGACGGGCAGGTGCAGGTGCGGGAGTTTTTCCGGGGCCTGTGGGTGACCCGGGAGGGGCGCGAGCGGCTGCCGCGCGTGCATACCACCATGGCCATGTTCGGCTCGGCCTGCGACGTGCTCGGGCCGGTGCTGGAGTTGCCGATCCGTGATTTCCTGCAACAGCTCCGGGACCATCCGCGCCTGGGCGAAGGGTTTGCCGTGGCCCATGGCTCGGGGCCGGGGGTCATGCGCACGGTGGACGACGCGGCGGCGGCGCTTGGCATCTTCCGCATGGGGGTCGGCATCGACGCCGAGGAGATCGGCCAGCGGGCCAATTTCTCCCCCGAAGCCATGGCCCAGTTCACCAATCTGGCCATGAACACCCGCCAGGACATCCTGGACCGGCGATCGCTGTTCAAGATCTTCAACCTCGGCGGCTTCGGCACGAGCTACGAGATCAACATGGCGCTGACCTTCATGAAGATCGGCCAGTGCCTGCCGGCGCCTTACATCTTCGTCGATCCGGTGGGGCTTGGTCCCGAGGGCCAGCCGTTTTGGCGGCAGACGCTGGAGCAGTTCAGGACCGTGGCCAGCGACCTTGCCGGCGGCGGGCAGCATCTTGGGCCGCTCGGGCCGCGCTGGGTGGTCAACTGCTGCCACGAGGTGGGGAGCTACGCCGAGGGGCTGGCCGTCATGTCGGCCTTTCTCGACGATCCGGCCGGCTATTGGCGGGAGCGGGAAATTCCGTTCGAGAAGGTGCGCGTGGCCCGGGACAACCTCAAAAAGGCCGGCATGCCCATACCGCCCTATATCGACGAGGCCCTGGAAGGGGAATGATCCAGCCGCCGCTGTCCGTTGTCGCGGGGCGGCCGGCGCTTCAGGGGCTATGGTTTTTCCGTCTTCGTCCCCGCCCTACGCCCCGCCCGCCAGACGGGCGATGGCGGCCAGCAGCGGGCCGGGAAACAGCCCCAGCAGCATGATGCCGGCGGCCACGGCCCACAGGGCCAGGCCGCCGAAGGGACCGGCCGGGACCGGCACGGCGGGATGGGCCTGCCCGGCCTCGCGCATGTAGAGCGCCGCCACCACCCGCAGGGCGTAGACGATGCCGATGACGGCCATGCAGATGCCGAAGACGGCCAGGGCCGTGTAGCCGCCCCGCAGGGCCGCGCCAAAGACCAGGAACTTGCCGATGAATCCGGCCGTGGGCGGCAGGCCGGCCAGGGACAGCAGGCTCACGGTCAGCACGCCGGCCCGCCAGGGATGGACGTAGCCCAGGCCCTGGTAGGCGGCGATGTCGTCGCGGTCGGCCGTCTGGCCGGACAGGGCCCCCACCGCCCCGAACGCCCCGAGATCCATCAGGGCGTAGGCGGCCAGATAGAAAAGCGCCGCCTCGCCGCCGCCCTCGTCCACGGCCAGGGCGGCCATGGCCACGTAGCCCATCTGGGCGATGGAGGAATAGGCCAGCAGCCGCTTGACGCTTTTCTGGCAAAGCGCCCCGATGTTGCCCACGGCCATGGTCAGCCCGGCCGTGAAGAGCAGGGCCGGCCACAGCAGTTCCCGGATTTCCGGGGTGGCTTCGGCGCACAGGTGGAGCAGGGCGGCGGCCGCCGCCGTCTTGGAGCCGGTGGAGAGAAAGGCGGCCACCGGGGCCGGCGCGCCCTGGCAGGTGTCCGGGGTCCACAGATGCACCGGAGCCAGGGACAACTTGAAGCCGAGGCCGACCAGGGCCAGGGCCAGCCCGGCCGTGACCGTGAGGCCGCCGCCGGCCAGGGAGTCGGCCAGATCGAGGCTGCCGCTGCCGGCGTAGATGAGGCTTGCCCCGAAAACCAGCACGGCCAGCGCCATGGCTCCGGGCAGGAAATACTTGAGCGCCGCTTCGGCCCCGAGGCTGTCGCGCACCCGGGCCGCCGCCAGCGCGTACAGGCACAGCGAGGCCAGCTCCAGGCCGAGGAGCAGCATGATCCAGTCCGTGGCGGCGGACAGCACGAGCATGCCGAGCGCCGACCACAGGAGCAGGCCGTAGAGCGCGTCGCCGCCAAAGCCGCGCCGGTCGGCGTAGCGGGCGAGCAGGCCGATGGTGGCCACGGTGACGGCGCTTAACAGTCCGGCGAAATAGCAGGCAATGCCGCTGCCGGGGGACTCCGGCCACAGAGCCCAGAGGCCGGGCAGCAGGGCAAAAAAGGCCGCCATGGCCGGCAGCAGCCCCCGGGGCGGGCCTGCGGGGAGCATCCCCGCGCCAAGGACGGCCAGACCACCGGCGGTCAGAGCCAGATAGGGGAACAGTTCGGCAAGCTGGGCGGACATGGCGTTCCTCGGGGTCACAGGCCAAGGGCCGCCGCCGCCGGCCAGACGTGGCCGGCGATGCGGTCCAGAGGGGCGCGGACAAGGGCGAGCACGGGGTTGGGGAAAAGCCCGAGCCAGAGGATGGCCAGGGCCAGGGAGCACAGCAGCGCCGTTTCGCGGGCGTCGAGGTCCGGGAAGGGCGTCCGGGACCGGGCCGGGCCGAACAGCACGTCCCGGGCCAGCCGCAGCAGGTAGGCCAGCGTCACGGCCATGCCGGCCACGGCGACCAGCCCGGCCGCCACGTTGACCGTGAACAGCCCGAACACGATCATGGCCTCGCCGACGAATCCCGACAGCCCCGGCAGGGCGGCCGAGGCCAGGACGCACAGCAAAAAGGCCGCGCCAAAACGCGGGGCCTTGTTCCACAGGCCCCCCAGGGCCTCGAAGCGGCGGGTGCCGAGCCGTTCGCCGACCAGTCCGGCCAGGGCAAACAGGCCGCCGGACGTGAGCCCGTGGCTGACCATCATGACGACCGCGCCGCCAAGGGCCAGCCGGCTGCCCGAGACGATGGCGGCCACGGCCAGCCCCATGTGGCCGATGCTCGAATAGGCCACCAGCCGTTTGACGTCCTCCTGGGCCAGGGCCACGGCCGAGGCGTAAAACAGGCCGAACAGGCCAAGGGCGGTCAGAAGCGGGGCAAAGGCCTGGGCCGCTTCCGGGAACAGCGGCAATGCGAAGCGGATCATGGCGTAGCCGCCGGTTTTGAGCAGCAGCCCGGCCAGGATCAGGCTGCCGGCGGTCGGAGCCTCGGTGTGGGCGTCCGGCAGCCACATGTGCACCGGCGTCAGCGGCACCTTGATGGCAAAGGACAGGACAAAGGCGGCAAAGAGCCAGCGCCCGGTTTCGATGGGCAGATCGAGGCGGGTCAGCGTCCCCAGGGCGAAGCTGGGGCCGCCCGGCAGTTCGGCGGACAGGATGCCGAGCGCAATGACGGCCAGGAACATGAGCAGGCCGCCCACAGCGGAAAAGAGGAAAAATTGCAGTGCCGCCCGCATCCTGTCGCCGTGGCCGAAGATGCCGATGAGGAAAAAGACGGGGATGAGCTGGGCCTCCCAGAACAGCGCGAAGAGAAACAGGTCGTCGGCCAGGAAGATGCCCTGGACCGTGCCCAGCGAGGCCAGGACCAGGGCGTGGTAGAGGGCCGGCCGTCCGGCGTCGTCCTGGCGCGAGGCCAGCATGCAGCATACGCCGATAAAGGCTGTCAGCATCACGAAGACGAGGCTCAGGCCGTCGCAGGAAAGCGTATAGCGGATGCCGAGCGAGGGAATCCAGGCTGCGTCTTCGAGGACGGGCAGGTCCGGGGTATGGCCGGCAAAAAGGACGACCACCAGCAGGGCCAGGGCCAGCTCGCCCAGGGCGGCGGCCAGGGCGAAGCGCCGGCAGGCGTTGGCGCTGCCGCGCGCAAGCGGCATGGCCAGGGCCGCGACAAGCGGCCAGAAGACAAGCAGGGTAAGCCAGGGCAGTTGGCGCATGGTCGCTCCGAAATCGTTAGAGCCTGTTTCCACTTGTGGTTGACGTTAAGGGGAACGAAACGAAAGGAAAGGATGCCTCCGGCGGCCGGGGGGAATCATTCCCCCCGGACCCCCTGGATAGAGGGGGGGCAACGGCCCTTATCCTGCCTTTCCGTCCGGGAGGGTCCGGGAGGGGATGATCCCCTCCCGGCCGCCGGAGGCATTCCGCACAGGCCCTAGGCAAGGCGAAGGGCCAGCCAGAGCAGCATGGCGGCGGCTGCGCCGAAAAGGGCGGTCAGCGAGGCGGACACCCGCCCCGAACCCAGACGCCGCAGGGCGGCGGACAGCCCCGATACGCCGGCCGCCGCCGCCGACACCCCGCCGTTTAGGACGTCCTCGTCCACGCCGCGCCACAGGAAGGCGGCCAGCCGGCAATATGGCCCGGCCAGCGAGCGCCGGTACAGGGCGTCAAGCCCCAGGCCGGCGGTCAGCCAACCGTCGGCCGCCGCCGCCGGCCGCCGGGCCGGCCGGTAGAGCGCCCAGGCCAGCCCCAGGCCGGCCAGGGCCAGAAAGGCGTCCAGGGATGCGACAAACAGTTCGGCAGCCTCCACCTCCGGCGGGATGGGCGTGGCCGTGCCGGCCAGATAGGCGTCGAGAAATGGTTTTATATGCATGAATCCCGGTGTGTTGGCAAAGCCATAGACCAGGGCCAGGAAGGCCAGGGGCCACAGCGGCCGCTGCATGCGGGCAATGGCCGGATCGTGGTCCGGGCGGGCCGGTTGGTCCGGTTCGGCGAAAAAGGCCACGAAAACCATGCGGAAAACGTACAGCGCCGTCACAAAGGCCGCCACGACGCCAAGGACGAAGGCAATCTGGAAGGCCGGCCCCGGGTGGGCCAGGGCGTCGGCCAGGGTGCGGCCCTTGCTGAAGTAGCCGGACGTCGGCGGCAGGGCGGCCAGGGCGGCCGCGCCGCAGGCGAAGAGCACGAACAGCCCGGGCATGCGCCGGCGAAGATCGCGGCCCATGCGGAAGATGTCGTGCTCCTCGCGGCAGGCCTGGATCATGATGCCGGCGCACATGAACAGCAGGGACTTGAAGAAGGCGTGGGCCTGCAGGTGGAAAAACGCCCCGGACACGTCGCCGCAGCCGGCGGCCAGGAACATGTAGCCCACCTGGCTTATGGTCGAATAGGCCAGGATGCGTTTGACGTCGCGCTGGCCCAGGGCGCAGACCGCGCCGTACAGGGCCGTGGCCGCGCCGACCAGCGAGGCTGTGGCCCCGGCAGCCGGAGCCACGGCCAGCAGCGGCTCCAGGCGCATGAGCAGATAGACCCCGGCCGTGACCATGGTGGCGGCGTGGATGAGCGCCGAAACCGGGGTCGGGCCGGCCATGGCGTCGGGCAGCCAGGAGGACAGCGGCAGTTGGGCGGATTTGCCGAAGGCGGCGAAGACAAAAAGCAGCGCCACGGCCGTGGCCATCCCCGGGGACAGGGTCCCCGCCCGGGCGGCGAGCTCCGACGCCGAGGCATGGCCAAAGGCCGCCACCAGCAGGGCCAGGGCGGCCACATAGCCGAGGTCGCCCACCCGGGTCATGAGAAAGGCCTTGCGGCCGGCGTCCACGTTGGCCAGCTTTTCGTGCCAGAAGCCGATCAGCGCAAACGAGCAGAAACCCACCCCTTCCCAGCCCATGAACAGAAAGACCAGATCGTCGGCCAGGGCGATGACCAGCATGAAAAAGACAAAGAGGTTCAGGTAGCAGAAGTAGCGGGCATAGGCCTTGTCGTGGCGCATGTAGACGGTCGAATACAGATGGATGAGCAGGGCCACGAAGGTGACCATGACGGCCATCAGTCCGGCCACGCGGTCGTAGAGGACGGAAAAGGCGACCGACAGGCCGTCAAAGGCGAACCACTGGCCGAAGCCGACATGCCGCGGCGCGACGCCAAGGCCGGATACGGCGGCCAGGGCGGCGGCCAGCGCACCGGCAACGGCCGCCGCGGCGGCAAGGCCGGACGCCCGGCGGCCCAGGCGGGAGCCGAAGGCGGCCTGGAACACGGCCCCGGCCAGGGGAAAAAGGAGCATGAGGGCGATTGTCGTCGTCATGGTCGCCCCCCCAGCCGGTTGTAGTCGTCGGCCTCGGCCGTGCCGCCGCCGCGCCGGCCGTGGACCAGAAGCGCCAGCCCCACGGCCGCCTCGGCGGCGGCCACGCCCATGACGATGATGGCGGCCGCCTGTCCGTCCAGGTTGCCCCAGGCCAGCGCGCCGCCGACAAAGGCGATGCAGGCGGCCGTCAGCATGAACTCCACGCCGACCAGGATCATGATGATGGAGCGCCGGGCGGTCGCGCAGATGCCGCCGATGGCAAAGAGCAGGGCGGCCACGGCCAGGACATGGGACAGGGGAACGTTCATGCGCTCTGCCCTTCCTTGCCGGCCGCAAGCCCGGCCGGCGTCCGGGGATCAGCCGGGCGCGGCGCGCGGCCCAGGAGCAGCGCGGCGGCCAGGGCGGCGAAAAGCAGCACCGACACGGCCTCCACAGCCAGCCAGTAGGTGTCGAACAGCACGGTTCCGACGGCGGCCGGCGAGGCGACGGCGGCCGGCAGCGGCGTGCGCACCGTGGGATCGGCCCCGATCAGGGCGAAAAGGGCCACCAGCGTGGCGGCGGCCATGACGCCCGGAACGATCAGCCGGGCCTGGGGCACGGGGCCGGGCGCGGTTTTGAGGCCAAGGAGCATGATAATGAAGAGAAACAGCACCATGATGGCCCCGGCATAGACCACCACCTCCAGCGCCCCCGGCAGCGGCGCGCCAAGGACCGCGAAGATGCCGGCCGCCGCCAGAAACGTCGCCACGGCGCAGCATACGGCATGGACCGGGTTTCGCCGCGTGGCCGCCAGGGCGGCGGCAAGGAGCAGCACCGCCGACAGCAGGTAGAAAAGCGCGCCAAGGGCTGTCATGGGCGTGGCCTGTCAGGGCAGGATGCTTTTGATATCCACGGGTTCGTCTTCATGTTCGTGGCTCCCTTTGGGACCGCCGGCGGCCACGCCGGCATGGGCGTAGAAGTCGTAATCAGGATGCCGGCCGCCGTGATCGACGAGCAGGTCTTCCTTTTCATAGACGAAATCCCCGATGGCGTCCTTGGAAAAGGCGAATTCGGCCGTGAGCTGGATGGCCAGGGTGGGGCAGGCCTCCTCGCACAGGCCGCAGTAGATGCAGCGGGCGAAATTGATGCGGAACCAGGCGGCCCGGCGGCGGCCGTCCGGCCCTTCCCCGGACTGCATGGAGATGCAGTTGACCGGGCAGGCCCCGGAGCAGAGGTAGCAGGCCACGCAGCGCTCGTTGCCGTCCGGGGAGCGGGTCAGGATGATGCGGCCCCGGGTGCGTTCGGGCAGGGGACGCTTGTATTCCGGGTACTGTTCTGTGACGGGCTTGCAAAACAGGTGGGCGAGCGTGGCGGCGTAGGAGCCGGCCAGACCGGCCACGCCGTCGGCGATTTCGCGCAGGATGCCGGTTTTCTTTTCGTCCATGGCGGCCAGCCTCAATTTTGCGCCACGAGCACGGCGCCGGTGACAAGGATGTTGGCCAGGGCCAGGGGCACCAGCGCCTTCCAGCCCAGGGCCATCAACTGGTCGTAGCGAAGACGCGGCAGCGAGGCCCGGGTCCAGATGAGAAAGACCGGCACGGCCAGGACCTTGATGGCCAGCCAGATGACGGGGGGCAGGATGGGACCGTGCCAGCCGCCCAGGAAAAAGATGGCCGTGATCGCCCCGAGCAGGATCATGTTGACGTATTCGCCAACGAAAAAGAGCGCAAAGCGCATGCCCGAATATTCGGTGTGATAGCCGGCCTGCAACTCGTTTTCGGCTTCGGGCAGGTCGAAGGGAATGCGGTTGGTCTCGGCCAGGGCGCTTGTGATGAAGATGAGGAAGGCCACCGGCTGGATCAGCGCAAACGGACAGGCGGCCTGGGCGGCCACGATGTCGGACAGGTCGAGCGACCGGGCCGTCATGGCCACCGGCACCACCGACAGCCCGAGCGCCAGCTCGTAGCTGATCATCTGGGCCGCGCCGCGAAGGCCGCCCAGCAGGCTGTACTTGTTGTCCGAGGTCCAGCCGCCAAGGGCCACGCCGTAGACGGCCAGCGAGGACAGGCCGAGAATGAAAAGCAGGCCCACGTCGGTTTTGACCAGCACCTGCGGGACGGCCCGGCCAAACACGGTCAGCCCGGCCCCGAACGGCACCACGGCAAAGGCGAAAAGCGCCGTGCCGGCCACGATGGCCGGGGCGACGAGAAAGAGCCGCCGGTCCACGCCGTCGGGAATGATGTCTTCTTTCAGCAGCATCTTGAGACCGTCGGCAATGGGTTGGAGCAGCCCGAACAGTCCTACCCGGTTGGGACCGTAGCGCACCTGGAACCGGCCCAGCAGCTTGCGTTCGATCAGGATCATGTAGGCGGCCAGCCCGAAGACCACGGCCAGCACCACGGCCATCTTGAGCAGCATGACGACGACGCCGGCAAGGAGGTCCATGGCTATTTTCTCCTCAGGCCGCAGGGGCCAAGGCTCGGCGGCAGTCCGGCCAGTTCGGGCCGGCACGCGGCGATCAGCACGCCCCGGGCCATGGCCCGGGACGTGCGCACGACGACCGTGACGAGGCTTTCGCCCGACTCCACGGTGGCCTTGTCGCCGTCGGCCAGTTCGTGGCTGGCGGCGTCGTCGATGTGGAGCAGGATGGCCGGCGGGTCCGTTGGCGCGGCTGTCCAGGGCCGGTCCGCGAAGCGGCCAAGCTCGTCGTCGCCAAACAGGCCGTGGTCCACGACCACGGCGAGGCCTTCGCCGCCCGGGAAGGCCGGCGGCGTCTCCGGCGGGACGGCCAGGGCGGACAGGTCGGGACGCAGGCCTTCCGCCGGCAGGGCGGCGAAATCCACGGCCGAAAGGACCGGAAGGGTGGCCGCCAGGGCGGCCAGGGGCGTTTGCGGCACGTCCAGGGACAGGGCGTCGCCAAGTGCGGCGCAAAGCGTTGCCGCCGGGCGCGGCTGCGTGCCCGGCAGGGGCCGGTCGTAGGCCCGGGGCGGATGGCTGCCGCCGCCGTCGCGGGCGGCCGGCTCTCCCGGCGGCTGGACAGATGCAAGATGCTGGAGGCGGCCTTCGTTGGTGCACAGCGTGCCGCCGCTTTCAAAAAGCGTGGTTGTCGGCAGGAAGACGTGGGCGGCGGCCACGGTGCGGGTCGGCAGATGGTCGCACACGACAAGGGTTTCGAGCTTGCCGAGCTGCCCCGCCAGGGCCGGGGAGAGGACGTCGAGGTCCGCTTCGGCCACGAGGAGCCCTCTGATGCGGCCGGCTTCCACTCCCTCGGCCAGATCGGCCAGGCTGGCGGCGTCCGGGGGCGAAAGCAGGGCCGCGCCGGCGGCTCCGGCATCCGTGAGCACCGGAAACAGGCCAAACCGGGCGTCGTCCGGCAGGGCCCCGGCCAGGGCCGGGGCAAAGGCCAGGGCCGGCCGTTTGGCCGCAGAAAGCGCCGCAGCTGCCTGCGTAAGAGCCGGCCAGAGTTCGGGCGAGAGCGGCAGGCGCGTCTGGATCGCCGTCTGGGCCGCCTCGGCCGGGCCGGCGGCGATAGCCAGCACGGCGGCCAGATGCCGCGGGCTGGCCGGCAGATGGACGAAGGGAAAAGGCAGGGCCACGGGCCGGGGATCGGCCACGAAGATCTTCGCTTCGGCCCGGGCGGCCTGCCGCAGGGCCAGGGCCAGCATGGGCGCGTCGAAAAGGGGCGAGACGCCAAGGACCAGCACGGCGTCGGCCCGGGACAGCCCGGCCATGGCCAGGGCGCGATCCGGCGTCAGCCGGGCCAGGGCGCGCCGCACGGCGGCCTGCCCTTTCCCGGTCCTGAAAAAGGCCGGGGCGGGCCAGCCGGCAGCCCGGGCCAGGGCGATCAGGCCGGCCTGGGTTTCCATGGCGGAGCGCAGCGAGCCGGCCACGGCCACGCCGGACGGGCCGTGGCGGTCCATGACGGCCCTGAGGCGTCCGGCAGCCGCCTGGACGGCCTCGGCCACGGTTGCCGGACGGCCGTCCACAGCAGCCAGACGCGGCCGGTCCGGGCGGGATTCGTAGCCGTGGGAGAACCGTCCCCGGTCGCAGAGAAACGAACCGTTGACGGCCGCGTTTTCCCGGGCCTCGATGCGAACCACCTCCCGGTAGCGCGACAGGGCGACCGTGTTGCAGCCCAGGCCGCAATGCGGGCAGACCGATGGGGCGCGCTGGCAATCCCAGCGCCGGGACGTGTAGCGGGCGGTCTTGTCGGTGAGCGTGCCGGTGGGGCACAGGTCGGCCAGATTGCCGGCAAAGGGGCTTTCCAGGGCCCCGTCGGCGAAGCGGCCGAAATAGACCCGGTTGGCGTTTTGCATGGGGCCGAAATCGCGGTAGCCGCAGTATTCCTGGTAGAACCGGGCGCAGCGGTAGCAGTGGATGCAGCGGTTCATCTCGTGTTGGACAAACGGCCCCAGGTCCTGGTCCGGGTAGGTCCGCTTGCGGCCGGGATAGCGGCGCAGGGCATGGTTGCCGGAGATGGTCTCGTCCTGGAGCAGGCACTGCCCGCCCTCGTCGCACACCGGGCAGTCATGGGGATGGTTGGCCATGAGCAGTTCGATGATGCGGCGGCGGAAGGCCACGGCCTCGGGGTGGCCGGTCTCCACCACCATGCCGTCCGCCGCCGGGGTCATGCAGCTCATTTCCAGGCCCCTGACCGGGCCGTCCACGAACATGACGGCGCACATGCGGCAGGCTCCGGCCGCGCCCAGGGCCTTGTGCCAGCAAAAGCGCGGAATCATGATGCCAAGGGCCTCGGCCGCCTCGATGACCATGACGCCCTTGGCCACGGAGACAGGGCGTCCGTCGATGATCAGATCGGGCATTGGTCCTCCGGGCAGGGCGTGGGGCCGAAGCGTATGGGCCGTGTGCCGCAGGCCTTGCCGCGCATGGCCGGCGGCGGGTTGCCAAAGGGGCAGCGTCTCTCGGCGATGTGCCGGCGCACCTCGTCCTCGAAATGCGTCAGCAGGCCGATGACGGGTTCGGCCGCGCCCGGGGCGAAGGCGCAGTAGGCCCTCTGCAGGACCGGGATCATGTCGCGCAGCATGGCCAGGTCGTCTTCCGTGCCCTGGCCGCCCTCGATGCGGCGCAGCAGTTCGCGCACGTAGGGGATGCCCTCGCGGCACGGCGTGCACCAGCCGCAGGATTCGCGGGCGAAAAATTCGATCAGGCTGAGCGTCGCCCCGACCAGACAGGTGTCCTGGTCGAAGACCATCAAGGACGCCGTGCCCAGGCGCTGGCCGGCCTTGCGCATGGGGTCGAAATCCATTTCCAGGTCCAGAAGCGACTGCGGCAGGTAGGCCGTGGACGCCCCGCCGGGGAGAACGGCCTTGAAGGTCCTGCCCGGCTGCATGCCGCCGGCGTGCTCGAAAATGATCTCGCGCAGGGTGGCGCCGATGGGCAGTTCGAAGCAGCCCGGCCGGGCCACCCGGCCCGAGACGCTGTAAAGCTTGGTGCCCGCCCCCGTGGCCGAGCGGGCCAGCGACTTGAACCAGTCCGGGCCGTTTTGGATGATGCCCGGCAGGTTGGCCAGGGTCTCCAGGTTGTTGACGATGGTGGGGCAGTCCCAAAGCCCCTTGACGCTGGTGCGCGGGCCGCCTTTGCGGGGATTGGGCCGCACGCCGGAGATGGCCCGGATCTGGGCCGTGGCCTCGCCGCAGATGTAGCGGCCGGCGCTGCGGTGGACGTGGAGGTCAAAGGAGAAGTCCGTGCCCAGGATGTTTTTGCCGAGCAGCCCGTGGTCGCGGGCCACCTGCGCCTCGCGTTCGAGCAGCACGGCGTCGGATTCGTAGGACGGGCGGATGAAGCAGATGCCTTCCGTTGCCGACACGGCGTAGGCGCAAAGAATAATGCCCTCGATGACCAGATGCGGATCGGCGTTGACCAGGACGCGGTCCTTGAAGGTGCCGGGCTCCATCTCGTCGGTGTTGACCACCACATAGCGCGGCCCCGCGTAGCCGGCCGGGATGCCCTGCCACTTGCGGCCGGCCGGAAATCCGGCCCCGCCGCGCCCGCGCAGGTCCGATGCGAGGACGATCTGGAGGAGCGCGTCGGGGGCGCGCTTGCCGACCGAGGCCATAAGCGCCTCGTAGCCGCCGCCGGCCCGGTATTCGTCAAAGGTGGCCGGGCGGCCGAGATGGCGGTTTTTGAACAGGACCTGGGGCGTATCTATTTGCATCGCGCCGGCTCCTCGGCGCCCTCGCGCAGTTCGGCGAGGATCGCCTCGATGCGCCCGGGGGTGAGCCTGTCGTAAAACCGGCCGTTGATAAGCATGGTCGGGGCGTTGTGGCAGTTGCCGATGCAGGCCGCCGGCAGCACGGTGAACAGGCCGTCGTCGGTGGTGCCGCCGGGCGGCACGCCAAGGGTGCGGCACAGGTGGTCGAAGATGGAATCCTGGTGGAACATCCAGCACACCACCGAATCGCAGACGTGAATGACGTAGCGGCCCACCGGGCGGCGGTAGATATAGTCGTAAAAGGTGGCCAGGGATTCGAGCTCGAGCGGCGTCATGCCGAGCGCCCCGGCGGCATAATGCACGGCCTCGTCGCACAGGTAGCCGTAATGGCGCTGCAGGGCGTACATGACGTCCACCGCCGCTTCGCGGGGATGGGCCACGGCCGTGAGACGGCGCAGTTCCTGGACAAGCTCAGGCGGCAAGGACATGGATCATGCCTCCGGCAGTTCCCCGGCAGGGGCGCTGCCCCTGCACCCGGCCGGGGGGGATGATCCCCCCCGGACCCCCTCGACGGGAAAAGGGGCGGGGCGTTTTGTGCACGGCGTCCCGGATGTCGGCGGCCCAGAACAACAACGCCTCGACGGGAAAGGGGGCGGGGCGTTTTGTGCACGTGGTTGTGGTTGGCGTCATGACGGCGTCCGGTCAGCGGTCGATATCCGGCAGGATGTAGTCGTAGGAGGCCAGCACGGCCACGAAATCGGCCACGCGAAGGCCCTCGGCCAGAAGCGGCATGGCCTGGATGTTGGCGAACCCGGGGGTGCGAATCCGCATGCGGTAGGCGCTTGCGCCGCCGTCGGAGACGACGTGGTAGCCCTGTTCGCCGCGCGGGGCCTCGGTTGCGGCGTAGGCCTGCCCGGGGGGCAGGCGGGGGCCCCGGGTCACGTTGACGAAATGGTGGATGAGGCTTTCGATGTCTTTGAGCGAATCGGCCTTTTGCGGCAGGCTGTAGCGGGCGTCCTCGGACAGGTGGCGGCCGCCGGGCATGCGGTTGGCCGCCTGTTCGACGATGCGCAGGCTTTGCTCCATCTCGTCCATGCGCACGAGGTAGCGGGCGTAGCAGTCGCCGGCGGTGCGCGTCGGCACGTCGAAGTCGAAATCGCCGTATGCGCCGTAGGGCATGGTCTTGCGCCGGTCCCAGGCCACGCCCGTGGCCCGCAGGTTGGGGCCGGTGATGCCCCAGTCGACGGCCTCGGCAGCGGAAATGGCCCCCACGCCCCGGCAGCGGGCCCTGACGATGGGGTTTTTCGTCACCCCGGCGTGGTATTCCCTGAGCCGGACCGGGAAGATCCGGACGAAGGCGTCCACCATGTCCTTCCAGCCCTCGGGCAGATCCGCCGCCATGCCGCCGATGCGCAGCCAGGACGGATGGAGCCGCCCTCCGGTGATCGTCTCGATGATGTCGAGCACCATCTCGCGTTCGCGAAGGGCGTAGAAGATGGGGCTCATCATGCCGAGGTCCTGCAAAAACGTCCCGAAAAACATCAGGTGGTTGGAGAGGCGGAACAGTTCCGACAGCATGACCCGGGCATAGGCGGCCCGGGGCGGCACGGCGATGCCGGCAAGCGTCTCCACGGCCGTCACGTAGGACAGGTTGTTGGCGATGCCGGAAAGGTAGTCCACCCGGTCGGTGTAGGGGATGAACTGGTGCCAGGTCTGCCGTTCGCCGATTTTCTCCACGCCCCGGTGGTGGTAGCCGATGTCCATGCCCAGGGCCCGGATGCGTTCGCCGCGCATGGCCAGGACGTAGCGGAAGATGCCGTGGGTGGCGTAGTGGTGCGGCCCGAAATTGAGCAGGTAGTCGCCGGCGTCGGCCCGGGGGCCGAGGATTTCCCGGGCGTCCACGGGTTCGAGCCGGGCGCAGTCCTCGCGGGTGAACGGGGCCATGCCGGTGGCCCGGCCCTCGTAGTCCTTGCGCAGGGGATGGCCCGGCCAGTCGCGGTGGGTGAGCAGCCGCCTGGGATCGGGGTGCCCGGTAAAACGGATGCCGAACATCTCGGCCGCCTCGCGTTCGTACCAGCCGGCCGAGGGCCACACGCCGGTGGCCGTCGGCAGGGCGGCGTCGCGGTCTGGCAGCGGGCAGGTCAGGCGCACCATGCCGGGCGTTGACAGCGAGGTCAGGGTGTAGACCGCCGTGGCGTCATGGTCCGGCCGGTTGCGGCGGGCCGTTTCGTCGATGGCGGTCAGGTCTTCCAGGCGCTCGAAGCGGGTCGGGGCGGCGTGCTTGAGATGGGCCAGCACGTCGGCGATGCGCTCCGGGTCCACGGCATAGGTCGGCATGTCGGCGGCGTCCGGGGCCGGGGCCACGGCGTCGCCAAAGGCGGCGGCCAGATCGGCGGCCACGGCCTGCTGGTCCGGGCGCAGGCTGATCCTGGCGGCCGGCGGGGTCCACATGACCTCGGTGCGCGATCCCCAAAAGCGGGGTTCCGTGGCGGCCGTGCCCCGGATGGGGATGCCGGCGTAGCCCGGCCCCCGGGTGTCGCGGGATTTGCTGACGCCATCAAGCAAATGGTCCGCGCGTCCGCCTTCGCAGCCGCCGGGCAGGTGCAGCACCGGCCGGGTGGGCTTTTCGCCGGCCCGGATCTTTTTTTGCAGCAGCAGCAGCCCGTCGAACACGGCCTCGGGCCGGGGCGGGCAGCCCGGGATGTAGACGTCCACGGGCAGGATCTGGTCTGTGCCCTGGACCACGGAATAGACGTCGTACATGCCGCCGGAATTGCTGCACGAGCCCATGGAGACGACCCATTTGGGATCGCTCATCTGCTCGTAGAGGCGCAGGGCCACCGGGGCGATTTTTTTGAACATGGTGCCCGAGACGATGAGCACGTCGGCCTGCCGGGGCGATCCCCGGAAGACCTCCGAGCCGAACCGGGCGATGTCGTAGCGCGGCCCCCAGGCCGTGGCCTCTTCGACAAAGCAGCAGGACAGTCCGAAGAAAAACGGCCACAGGCTGTTGGACCGGGCCCAGTTGATGACCGCGTCGGTGGGGGAGAAAAGCGTGTCCAGGGTCCCGCTCACAGGCCTTCCTCCTCGGTCCAGTCCAGGCCGCCCTTGGCCCAGGCGTAGGCCAGGCCGAACCCGAGAACCAGGATGAACACGGCCATGCGCAGGTAGCCGGGCAGGGCCAGTTCCGGCCAGGCCGCGGCGTAGGCGATGAGGTAGGCGGTTTCCACGTCAAAGAGCAGGAAAAAGACGGCCATGAGGAAAAAGGGCACCGGATAGCGGAACCGGGCGTCGCCGGTGGGCAGGATGCCGCATTCGTAGGGACGCTGTTTTTCCGGGGTGGGCCGGCGGCGCACCAGGAAGCCCGAAAGGAACAAAATGACGGCGAGCAGGCCGACGACGATGGCGAAAAAGACCACCAGCGGCAGCGCGCCGGGTTCCCAGGGGGAAAACGGGCCGGCAACAGGGGCGAAAAGGGTTGCTTGCGGCATGGGGCCTCGCTTGTCGGCCGGCTCCAGGCGGAATGAACCTGGGAGGACCAATTGCAACCCATCATACCCGCAACGGATTTTTTTGCAACCGGTCGGGCGGGAAAGAGGGGAAACGCGGCGAAAGACGGGCGGCGCGCCGGTATCGCCTCCGGCGGCCGGGAGGGGATGATCCCCTCCCGGACCCTCCGCTTTATCCAGGGGGTCCGGGGGGAATGATTCCCCCCGGCCGCCGGAGGCCGCCTTTCGGCTCCCTTCGCGTCAACCGCAAGATGATTTCAGCTTCTTGTCATCTCGATGGAACCGCCACGCTCCTGGCCGGCAACGCCCCATTCGCCGATCATTTTATGGATGATTCCATTGGCGTCGTGATGAAAGTTCAGCCTGGCAACACCTTCGCGCTGCATTCCGGGGAAATTGAAAAACCAGGTTATTTTGTCTTTTGTCAGATAGATTTCTGTCGCATCCCATGAATACTTCCGTTGTGTACGGGGATCGGCATGTCCAGCGATCGTCAACGTCCCGGTAATGGTAAGGTTGTCCTCGTCAATGGTTATTTCGGCTGCCCCGGCGCCGTGCTTGCCGTCATACCCGATTGTTTCATAGTTCCATTTCCCGACAGTATTTTTCCTGATCCGATACAGGGGGTCGAAGAAGTGGCCGATGTTTTTCATGCTAAACAGGAGGAGTATCACATAAAAAGCGGCAGATCCCGTCACTTTGACTGCCAGGGCGCTCTCCTTGTAGTGGACCTCGGCAATGTTTTCGAAAAGCAGGAATAAGATGATTGTCGGGATGAGCGGAAAAAGAAGGACTGCAATATACTTCAGCATGGCCGATACTCCATGTGTCCTTGGATAGTGCCCTGTGCCCGGGCCTTCTCCGGAGGCTTGTTCTTAAGCAATCCTCCGGAACGCCGCCCACGTCAAGGCGGGGTTCCCGCTGCGAAGCGTGAACGCTGCCGGGCCCGGTTAAATTGGTATCGGAAAATGCCTGGGGCTGGCGTTGCGGACGCCGCGCCAGCCGGACGCGGCCCCTGGCCGGGACGGCCGGGAGTTGCCGGATGCCGGATGGGGCGGGGCCTGGGTTGCCGTCCGGCCGTGCCGGGGATTTGGCCGGCGGGTTCGGGAACGTCACGGGATCGTCATGGAATCGTCTGGGAGGCGCGGCCAAGGTTGTGCGCCGCCGGGGTAGATGGCGGCGGTTTGTTATGGGGCCGGGACGACCCCCGGAGGCAGAACATGCTAAGGACGTATATGCAGTTTTCGCCGCGTTTCGAACAGCGTTTCGTGCCGGACGGGGCCGTCGTCGAACGGCCGGCGGTTCCGGAGTTTCTCAACGGACAGCGCCGCTCCCTGGTGTCCGGCCATGTGGCCCGGGGCGGCGTGCTTGGCGTCGTGCTCCTGGAAATCCACGACTTTTACATCTTACGGCGTCTTTTCAGCCCGGACGTGGTCGAATCCATGGCCGAGGCCATGGAGGGGGATGTCCGCCGGGCGGTGCAGGCGCGCCTTTCGGGGTTGCCGGTCTGTCTGGTCGAGCGCCTCGACGCCGGGCGGGTATTGGTGCTTTTGGGCATGTCCGGCGGGGGGGGAAGCGAGCTGGAGCGCACGGGCGCGGCCCTGCGCCTGGAGGTGCGGGGACGGCTGCGCTCCGAAGCCATGCGGCTGTCCGGGCAGGAACCGGAAATTCGCTGCGGCGCGGCCCTGGTCATCAGCCGGGGATCGGCCGGGCTGGAACTGGCCCTGGCCTCGGCCCTGGCCGAGGCGTCGCGGCTGGCCAAAGGCGAAGGAGGCAAGGGGGCGTCGCCCATGCTGCGGGAATTTCGGGAAATCCTCGAGTTGGGACGGGTGCAGGCCGTGTTCCAGCCCATTGTCGCCCTGCGCGGCGGCGCGGTGTTTGCCTGGGAGGCCTTGGCCAGGGGGCCGAAAGACAGCGTGTTCGCCGCGCCGGCCATGCTCTTCGATTTCGCCGAAGAGGCCGGGGCGGTCTTCGCCCTGGAAAAAGCCTGCCGCGAGGCGGCCATCCGGGGCTTTTCCCCGGGGGCGCCGGGGGCGAAGCTTTTTTGCAACGTCCATCCGCGCACCCTGCTCGATCCGTCGTTTACGCCCGGCGAGACCCGCCGGCTGCTCGACAAGTACGGCATGGAGCCCCGGGACGTGGTGCTGGAGATCACCGAGCGGCACAGCGTCAAGGATTTCAAACTGTTCCACCGTACCCTGGACCACTACCGCGACGCCGGCTACGGCGTGGCCGTGGACGACGTGGGCACCGGCTATTCGGGGCTGGCCTCCATCGCCGAGATCCAGCCGGATTTCATGAAGATCGACATGTCGCTGGTGCGCGACATCGACACGAGCCCGGTCAAGCGGGCCCTGCTTGAGACCCTGATCACCTTTGCCGAGAAGGTCGGCTGCCGCATCGTGGCCGAGGGCATCGAGACCGAGGCCGAACTGGCCTGTCTGATCCGGCTCGGGGTGCATTTCGGCCAGGGCTTTTTCCTGGGCCGGCCGGCCTGTGCGCCCCAGCCGCTGGCCGAGGCCACGCGGGGGGCCATCCTGGCCGCGTCGAGCGGGGCGGCCGACGGCCTCAAATGCGCCTCGCCCATAAGCGATCTGGCCGAGCCGGCCAGCCAGGTGTCTGTCGGAACCTCGATCGGCGAACTCAAGCAGTTCCTGGATGCCGACGAGGCGGTCCATGCCGTGGTGGTGGTGCGGGGCGGGCGGCCCGAGGGGCTGGTCATGAGCCATCACCTCGACCGGCTGCTCAGCACCCAGTACGGGCTGGCGCTTTTTTTGCGCCGCGAGGTCACCCGCATCATGGACCCCACGCCCCTGACCGTGGAGTGGGACACGCCGGTGGAAGTGGCGGCCCAGGCGGCCATGGCCCGGGATCGGGAAAAGCTCTACGACCCGGTGCTGGTCACCTGCCGTGGCCGGCTGACGGGCGTTGTCTCGGTGCAGAAGATGCTCGACGCCCTGGCCTGCGTCCAGGTGGAGATGGCCAAGGGGGCCAATCCGCTGACCGGCCTGCCCGGCAACGTGGCCATAGAACGGGAAATCGGCCGCCGGGCCGCCGCCGGATGCCCCACCTGCCTCGTCTATGTCGATCTCGACCATTTCAAGGTCTTTAACGACGTTTACGGCTTTAAAAACGGCGACAAGGCCATCCTGCTCATGGCCCGCATCCTGGGCGAGGCCCTGGCCGCCCACGGCCGGCAGGACGATTTCCTGGGCCATGTCGGCGGCGACGACTTCGTGCTGCTGTGTCAGGCCGAGACCGTGGAGCCGGTGTGCCGGACGGCCATCGAGGCCTTTGCCGCCGCCTCGCCGGCCCTGTACAGCGCCGAGGACCGGGAGCGCGGCTATGTCGAGGGCCAGGGCCGCGACGGCCGGGTGGGCCGGTTCGAGCTGCTCACCGTGTCCATGGGCGCCATCGACTGCGCCTTTGCCGTGCCCGTGACCATGGACGAACTGGGGCAGCGGGCGGCGGCGGTCAAGAAGTTTGCCAAGTCCAAGCCCGGCAATTCCTTTGTGCGCGATCGCCGGGCCCCGCTCGGTCTGGCCGGGGGCGAGGGCCGGGCGGCCGCTACGGACGCGTGAAGGCCACCCGGGTCAGGGGCAGGGCGGCGGCCGCGTAGGCCGGGTCGTGGGGGCAAAAGGCCGGGACCTGTTCCGGGCGCGCCCCGGGCAGGCGGCGCAGATGCGTGGCCATCCGGGCGCCGATGCCGGCCAGACAGGCCTCGGCTTCGCCGCTTGCGGCCGTTTCCCCGGCCGGGAACAGGAAGGCGGCGGCCTCCGGGCAAAATCGCCGGACAAACAGGCGGCCGAGGTCCAGGAAGGCCCGGTGGGACCAGGACTGGGCATGGGCCGGATGGCGCAGGACCGGGGCCGGGGCGAACCGGGGCGCGCCGCCGGCGGCCGCCACGGCCAGGGGCAGGGCGTAGTCCCACCAGGGCAGGCCGAGGTGGAGTCCCGCCATGTCGAGCCGGCCGGCCAGGGCCGCATCCACCGCGCACAGATCGAATCCCACATCATAATAGAGGCCGTCCGGGCTGGCCGTCCCGGCCACGTCCGCCCGGCAGGCGACGACCGCGCCGCCCCGGGCGTCCCGGGCCAGCCGGGCGGCAAAGCCCGGGCTGGCGGCGATGGCGACGTCGGCATTGATCACGGCCACGCAGTCGGTCCCGGCCGCCGCGCCGGCGGCCAGCAGGTCGTCGATGGCGGCGTAGGGCCGGCCGAAGTCCCGCTCCGCCGCGCCTGCCCTGGCGGCCGCGAAGGCGACGTCCGGGAAGACGCGGCGCAATCCGTCGATCTCCCGGGGCGCGTTGACCGAGACAATGGGCGAGAAGCCGGCCGCCGCCAGGGAGGCCAGGGCCTCGCGGTGGCGGCCTCCGGCCGTCGGAGGCAGGCTGGTGACGGCCGCGGCGGTCAGGCCGGCCGGCGTGTCGGCCGGGACCGGGGCGGCCAGGGCCGCGGCGTTGACCCGGGCGGCCAGCCGGCCGGGATCGGCGGCGGCCGCCCGGGCAAAGCGTTCCCGGGCGGCTGCCCGGTCGCCCCGGGCCAGGGCGGCGTGCCCGGCGCACAGCAGGCCCTGGGCCGTGTCGCCGTGGTCGCGGCCAAGGGCCAGGGCAAGCTCTTCAGCCTCGTGGACCATGCCCCGGCCAAGCAGCAGATCGGCCCGCAGCAGGCCGGCCAGGGGCGTGTCCCGGCACTCCGGCCCGGCGAGCAGGGCCAGGGCGGCTGCGAGGTCGCCGGCCCGGACGTGCTCCCGGGCGGTTTTGAGGACGCCGTGGGCGTCCGGCGTGTCCGGGGCGAGCCGGCTGAAGCCGGCGTCGCCGGTTGGCGCGATCATGGGGCGGCCGGCGCAGATGGGCCGGAGCGCAAAAATTCCCGGGCCCGGGCGGCGCAGCGGCAGGATTCGGCCAGCAGGTTGGCGTAGCGGTCCGGGGCGTGCTGGCCGGTGGGGCGCACCGGGCCGTGGCGGCGAACGCCGTAGAGCACCCGGGGCAGATGGACGAAACGGGCCCCGGCCATGGCGAAGCGCAGATAGTGGTCGTAGTCGTTGGCGCTCTGGTAGGCCTCGTCCATAAGGCCCACCGTGTCGTGGAGCGTGCGGCGGTAGAGCTTGCACACCCCCAGGTGGAACCACTGGGCCAGACAGGCCTCGAAATCGAACTCCGGAAAGGCCATGCGCCGGTGGATGCGGCCGTCGTCCTCCACCACGTCCTGGTCGGCGTAGGCGAAATCGGCCCCGGTGGCGTCCAGGATTGCCGCCAGTTCCTCGATCATGTGCGGGTAGGGCAGGTCGTCGCCGGGGATGTAGGTGACGTATTCGCCCGTGGCCCGGGCAAAGCCCTCGTTGTAGGTGCGGGTGGGGCCGATGTCGGCGGCAAACGTGACCACCACGAGGCGGCGGTTTTGCGGATAGGTCGCCGTCTCGCGGCGCACGACCTGTCCGTCCTCGTCCATGCGCCGCACGGGCGTGGCCGTCTCGCCGGCGATCCGTCCGGGCAGGGCGGCCAGATACTCCTTGGTGCCGTCGGTGGAGCCGCCGTCGACGATGATGATTTCCAGGTCCGCATGGGTCTGGAACAGGCAGCGGTCCACGCAGGCCGGCAGGTAGCGGACCTGATTGAAGGTGGGGATGACGATGGTGGCCGTGGCCATGGGAAGATTGCGGGGCGGGCGCGGCCTAGAATCCCGACAGGGCCTTGGGCAGGGCGTCGGCGTCCGCAGCCCCGGGGGTTTCGGGAGCGACCAGCATGCCCCAGGCGAGCTGGTCGTCCTGGCGGGCCTTGGCCAGCAGCCGGCAGCCGCACACGGCGTCGCACAGCACCGGGGACAGGCCCGTGCCCGGGCACTTGCAGGTCAGATCCTCGGGCCCGAGCACGTGCCCGGCCGGCAGGTCCCGGGCGAACACGATGGATTTGCGCAGCTTGGCGGCCGCGGCAGCCTCGCCGGCAAACACCTGCTTGCGCGTCACGCGCATGGCCGCCTCGGCCTCGCGCACAAGCCGCGCCATGGCCGCGAATTCCTCAGGCGCAAGCGAGGCCTGATGGTCCGTGCCGGGCAGGGTCCGGTCCAGGGTGAAATGGCGTTCGATGACGGCCGGGGCGAAGGCCACCGAGGCGATGGTCGGCCCGATGCCGCGTTCGTGGCCGGAATAGCCGACCGGCAGGCCGTAGCGGCGGCGCAGGATGTTCATGACCGGCAGTCCCACCTGCTCGTCCGGGCAGGGGTAGGAACTGTTGCAGTGCAGGATGACGATGCGGTCGTGGTGGCGGCGCAGTTCGGCCACGGCCTCGTCCACGTCGGACAGGCCGCTCATGCCGGTGGAGATGACGACCGGCAGGCCCATGGCCCCGGCCTGGCGCAAAAGCGGCAGGTTGACGAGGTCGGCCGACGGGATCTTCAGCAGTTCGACGCCGAGTTCGCCAAGCAACCTGAGGCTCGGCCGGTCCCAGGCCGAGGCGAAAAAGGTCAGCCCCAGGGATTCGGCCAGGGCCTTGAGTTCGGCCAGGGCCTCGCCGGACAGCTCCAGGGCGGCCCGGTGGCGGCCGTAGGTGTCGCCGAAGCTGTTTTTCCCGGCATAGGGGGCGTCCAGGCCCGCCTTGGTGAAAAGCGCCGCATTGTCCCGCTTCTGAAATTTGACGGCCGAAGCGCCGCTTGCGGCGGCGGCCCGCACCATCTCCCTGGCCAGGGCCAGGGAACCCTGGTGGTTGTTGCCGATCTCGGCCACCAGGAAGGCGGGACATCCGGGGCCAATGCCCTGGCCGGAAGCGAGGCGGATAAGCGGGGCGGTAGGCATTGGGCGGTATTCTCCGGGGCGGCGTGGGGCGTCCGCCTTGCTTGTTACTAACCACGATCGGGCCATGAGACAACCCGTCCGGCACGGTCGGCGGAAAATGCCGGCTGCAAAAAAAACGTGCAATCCCCATGCCGGGCCATGGTTCTTGCCATCGGCCGCGAATGCGGTCACAGTGCGCCGCAAACGCGAGTGGACGGACCTGCCTATGCCTGTGCCCATGATCGAAATTCGCGGCCTTGCCAAGGCCTTTCAGGGACAGCCGGTGCTGCGCGGCGTGGACATGGTCGTGCCCGAGGGCATGGTGACGGCGGTCATCGGCAAGTCCGGCGAAGGCAAGAGCGTCCTTTTAAAGCACATCATCGGCCTGCTGGCCCAGGACGGCGGCGAGATCCTCTATCAGGGGACGCCGCTTTCGGATCTGGACCGGGCCGCCCGGCGGGCGTTTCGCCGCCGCTGCAGCTACATGTTCCAGAATATGGCCCTTTTTGACTCCATGACGGTGTTTGACAACATCGCCTTGCCGCTTCGGGAAACCGAACGCCTGCCCGAGCCGACCGTGGAGGAGAAAGTCGCCTCCATGGCCGAACGCCTGGACCTGTCCGGGATCATGGCCAAGTACCCGTCCCAGATTTCCGGCGGGATGCAGAAACGGGTCGCGCTGGCCAGGGCGTTGGTTACACAACCGGGGCTGGTTCTTTTCGACGAGCCGACCACCGGGCTCGATCCCATCCGCAAGGCCTCGGTGCTGGCCTTGATCGACCAGTCCAGGCGGCGCTTCGGCTTTACGGCGGTGCTCGTGAGCCACGACATCCCCGACGTTTTCGCCGTGGCCGGCCATGTGGCCATGCTCGACGGCGGCCGCATCGTCTGGCAGGGCCCGCCCGGGGAGATCGCCGCCTGCAACGATCCCATGGTGCGCCGCTTTCTGGCCGGCGAGCCCGATCCCGACGAAGTCGGCCTGCCTTCCGACGCTGCCTGATCCGAGGAGGTTCCATGAGACGATGCGCGCTTTTGGCACGCGCGGCGGTGTTGGCCGTTGCGCTTGTTGTCGTTGCCGCTCCCCGGCCCTTTGCCGCCGCGCTGTACCAGGCCGCCACCATCGAGGCCCTGACGCTTGGCGTGTACGACGGCCGCGTCAGCTTTGCCGAGCTGGCCCGCCACGGCGATTTCGGCCTGGGCACCCTGGCCGGGCTGGACGGCGAGATGGTCGCCCTGGACGGCGTGTTCCATCAGGTCCGCCACGACGGGACCGTGCACCGGATCGCCCCGGCCGCGGAGACGCCTTTTGCCCAGGTGGTCTTTTTCAAAGGTTCCCTTGATTTTGGCCGGGTGGACGGGCTGTCGCTGCCGGAGCTGACGCGGGTCCTGGCCTCGCGCCTGCCCGATTCTTCCCGATTTTACGCCGTGCGGGTGGACGGGGCTTTTGCCAGTCTCACGGCCCGCAGCGTGGCGGCCCAGAAAGCGCCCTGGCCGCCCCTGGCCACGGCCATCGAGGGGCAGGCGCTGTTTCCCATGGAGCACGTCCAGGGGACCCTGGTCGGGTTTTACACGCCTCCCGGCGCGCCGGCCCTGTCGCCGCCGGGCTGGCATTTCCATTTCCTGACGAACGACCGGACCCGGGGCGGCCATGTGCTGGCGGCCCGGCTGGGTCCGGCCAAGGCCCGGGGCGAGGCCGTGGACGCCATGACCGTGGTCTTTCCCGAAAAACCCCTGCCCAGGCGGGCCGCGCCCAAGCCGGCCGCCGGAACGGAATAGGCCGCCGGGACGGACCGGCCGGAGCGCTCCCGGCCGACCCTCCGGCAACTGCCGTGTTGCGGCGCTCCCCTTGAAAGGAATTTCAACGCGTGGATTTTCTGGCTTTTTTCATGCCCGGCGAGAAGCGGCCCACGCCCAGGGCGGCTGATGCCGCCATGCTCCGGGCACGGACGCGGGCCCGGGAGCTTTCGGCCCGGGCCACGGCCCGGCTGGACGGCCTGTACGCCCTGCTGGCCGCGGCCGACAGCCGCGACGCCGCCCTGGTGGCCGGACTTCTGGCCGAGGACCTGGACGCCCTGGCCGTCTGTCTCGACGCGCCCGACCGGGACCGGGCCGTGGCGGAGCTGGCCGGCCTGGGCCCCATGCCCGGCCCGGACGCCCTGGCCGCCTTTGCCCGTCTGGCCGAAATGCGGCTGGCCGGCCTGGGCGCGGTCCTGGCCCGGCGGCTTTTGACGGACTGGCGCACGCCCGGGGACCGGTTCGCGGCCCGGGCGCTGTTCCGGGCCCGGGCGCTGCTGGTCCTTGGCGTCGTGGTCCTGGCCCTGGCCATTGTCGGCGGCGACGCCATGGCCAGAAAACGCCGGGAGTTCGCCGCGGCCGTGGCCCTGGAGCGCCAGCGCGCCGAGGCCGCCGCCGCCCTGGCCGATCTGGCCGATCTGGCCGGCCGGGCCAAAAAGGCCGCGGGCAGGCCCCTTTTGGCCATAACCGGCGAGAACTGCACGCGCTGCGGCTGCGACGGGCGCGATCTGCGGCTGGCCCCGGCCGGCGACGTCTGCGTCAGGAAATGGGACGCCGCCCTGGCCCGCATCGGGCAGGCGGCCGGCGTTTCGGCCGAAAAAACGGCCCGGCTGGCCCGCGATCCCTGGGGCGCGCCGTATCTGCTCAACGAAAACGAGGGCGAAAGTCCTGACCTGCCCTGCGCGGCCGACGAATTCGCCTCGGCCGGCCAGAACGGGCTGGCCGGGGACGGCGACGACATCGTCCTGACCGCGCAGGGCGCCCTGTGCCCGAAGTAGGCGGCGGACCGATGGCGGCGTTTTCCGGAATGGGCGGCCTGTCCGCCCGGGTGGGAGGGGGCCTGGGGCTGCTCCTTGCGGCCGGGCACTTCCTGCTTTCCGCCGCGACCCTGGCCCGCTCGGGCAGCCCGGCCCTGGGGCTGGCGGCCCTTGTCGCCGCCGGCGGCGCGGCCATGGCCTTTTCGCGCCGGGGGCTGGCGGCCGGGCTGTTCCTGCTCGGGTTCACGCTGTTTCTGTTTGGCTTCCAGTCCTACCTGTATCCGGCCGTGGTCTTCGGCCTTGTCGTCGACGCCGCCGCGCTGGCCCTTGGCTGGCGCAATCTCGGCCGGGTCCGGTCCGGGGCCGGCCCCGGGACCGGGCTGACCGGTCTGCTCCTGGCCGCCCTGGTCTGTCTGGCCGCCGCCTCCACGCTGCTTTTGCCCTGGGGCCGGCTGTGGCAGGAACTGCTGCTCTTTGGCCCCACGGGCTTTTTTGGCGCCATGGCCTTTTCGCCGGCCGACGCCCCGGCCTATGCCCTGGCCTCGGCGGCCCGGCTGGCCGTTTTCGCCGTGCTGGCCCGGGAGCTGGCCCGGTGCGACGCGCCGGACCGGTTTTCCCTGGTGGGGCAGGGCGTGGCCGGGGGGCTGCTGACAGCCGTCGTCTTCGGGCTCATGGAGCATTTCCGGGGCGACCACTACCTGCTGCACTACCGCTTCACCTCGCTTTTCGCCAATCCGGGCTGGTTTGCCGAATACGTGGCCGTGGCCGCGCCGCTTCTGCTTGTGCCCCTGGCCCGGCAGCGGCTGGCCAGCCGGGGGTATGCCGCTTTCGGACTGGCCCTTTGCGGGGCGGCCCTGGTGCTGACCCTGGCCCGGGCCGGCTGGATCGCCGGCAGCCTGACGTTCGGCGCGGCGGCCTGGCTCTATTTCCGGCCGGGGCCCCTGGCCCGGTTCCGCCGTCCCTACGGCCATCTGCCGACCCTGGCCGTGGCCGGCCTGCTTGTGGTCGGGCTGGCCTTCTGGGCTTCCGGCAAGGAGCTTTCGGCCATCAGCCGGCCCATCAACGCCCTGCTCAGGGAGCGGGTGGGCAATTTCACGGATTCGCCGCGTCCGACGCTGTTCCGCTCGGGCCTTTGCATCGCGGCCGAGCGGCCGGTGTTCGGCATGGGCTTTGAGACCTATGCCCGCCACTATCCCGTGCTGCTGGCCGCGTCCGGGACATGGCTTGGCCGGTACGGCGATCCGGCGGCCGAGGTGTTTGAAACCTCGCACAACATGTATATCCAGCTCCTTTCCGGCCTGGGGCTGGCCGGGCTGGGCCTGTGGCTGGCCATGGCCGGCCGGGCGGGCTGGGTGCTGTGGCGGCGGGCCAGGGATGTCGCCAGCCTGCCGGACGCGGCCTGGCTGCTGTCCCTGGCGGCCTTTCACGTCTATGCCTTTTTTCAGGAGATGTTTTACGTGCCGCCGGTGCTGTTCCTGCTCTTTCTGCCGCTGGCCAGGGCCATGGCCCTGGAAGGGGAGGGGGGCGGCCGGGGCGGGCGCGGCCGGCGCATGGCCGCGGGGGCGGCCTGTCTCCTGGCCGTGGCGGGCACGCTGTCCTATGCGGCCGACGTCGGGCTGGCCGGCACGGCGGCGCGGCTGGGGCTCCCCGGCTGGCGGCCGGGGAGCGAGGCGGTCGTTTTTGAGGGGTTTTATCCGCCCGAGACCATCGGCGGCGAGGTCCTGCGCTGGAGCGTGGGCGACGCCGCCATCGTGCTGCCGCCGGGCGGGGCGACGCTGACGCTGCTGGCGGCGGCGCCGGGCGTTGCGGCTCTTTTCACCGACCAGGGCCCCCTGGACGTGGTGGCCCTTGGCGGCGCTCCGGCCACGCGCCGCTACGAGTTGCCGGATCTTGGCGACGGGCGGGCCAGGACGATCTTTCTCGTCCCGTCCCGGACCGTCGTGCCCCAGGCCCTCTCGGGCGCGCCGGACCCGCGCCGGCTGGGCGTCGCGGTCGGCGTGTCGCGCTAGGGCCTGTTCCCCATTGCGGTTGGCGCGAAGGGGAACGAAAGGCTGCCTCCGGCGGCCGGGAGGGGATCATCCCCTCCCGGACCCTCCCGGACGGAAAGGCAGGGAAAGGGCCGGAGGCATTCACGGCTCTGGCGTCCATCCTGCCCGTCTTCACCGGGCTTGCGCGCCCATCCGCCGTCCCTTCCCACCGTTTACCCCCTTTATCCAGGGGGTCCGGGGGGAATGATTCCCCCCGGCCGCCGGAGGCATGAACAGCCCCTGGTTCCGCGGCCTACAGGTTGTCGGTATTGCGCTCGAAGACCCGCATCTCGTTGATGATCAGCGTGCCAATGGCGAGGACTTCCTCATTTTCCTGGTTTTCCACCAGATCGGACAAAAGCTTGATGTCCTGGGGCAGGCTGGCCTGGAGCATCCGTTTGACCTCGCGCAGGCGTTCGGCGACGTACACCCGGTCCCGCTTGGCTCCCATGTGTTCCTGGATGTCGGTCATGTTCATGACCACGTAGGCTTTTTCGGCGTAGATGGCGCAGATGGCCGTCAGGTGGGACAGGATGTTTTTTTCGCCGGGATGCTCGGTCCTGAAGTAGAGTTCGGCGGCCTTGCCGGCGTAATCGTTGAAGTGTTCAAAAGAAACGTGGAAGTGTTTGGATGCGCCCATGGCCTGGGCGGCGGCCAGAAGCATGACGAGGCACAGGGCGCACGGGGTTGCGAAGGTGTTGCTGCGCATGACGACTCCGTTGGATCAGGCCCGCCGGGGGAAGGAAGTCCCTGACGGCAAGCGCCACATACCAGTTTTTGTCCGCCGGTCAAAGTCGTCCCCCGGGGTTGTCCCCGGAACAGGAATGCTTATTCCATAAAACGGAAGACGTTGATGCGGCGACCGGAACGTGTCGCGTCCTGCCGTACCCCTCCTGACGGTTGTGTTGTTGTCCCCTTCCGCCCACGGGCCGCCCCGGGCGGCCCTGTTTCTTGCCGTGGCAGTCTTTTGGCTGGCATTGACTTTTGGTATTTTTACTGTATAGTTGCAGCCGACCCAACAAATTCTGGTGAAATTGCCAGCCGGACGCGCCATGAGAATCCACCGTCGCTTTTGGTTTGTTGCCTTCCTGCTTCTCCTGCTGGCGTCGCCCTTCCGCGAAACCTGCCGCGCCGGCATGGTCACCCTGGTTTTCGACGACGGCCTGTCAAGCGTCTACGACTATGCCTTCCCGGTGCTTGCCCGCCTCGGGCTGCCGGCCACGGTCGGCGTCATCGCCAATCGCGTGGAGTCCGGCGATACGGATTTCCTGAACGAAAAGCAGATCCGCGAGCTTGAGGACGCCGGCTGGGAAGTGGCCTCCCACAGCCTGACCCACAAGCGGCCCATCGACATTCCCAAGTTCTACGCCGAGGAAAAGTGCCTTCTGCTCAAGCCCGTGACCGGCCAGCGGGCGCTGTTCGAGGCCAAGTACAAGTACGAGGAACTGGCCGGGCTCACGGAAAACGGCCGCCTGCTCCGGGAGGAATCCAACGGCCAGGAGGTCCGGCGGGAACCGGGCAGCTATTATTTCGACGAACTGATCGGCGAACTGCTCATCCACCCCTTTGATCCGGAAAGCGCCGAAAAACAGCAGATCCGGGCCATCTCCTACGAGCGCGAACTGGAAGATTCCCAAAAGATGCTGGTCGGGATGGGGTTCAAGGTGTCGACCTACATCACCCCGCACAATTACTGGACCCCGGAGATGAGCGAACTCTCCAAGCGGTTTTACGCCCAGGTGGCCAACGGCGGCGACAACTTCAACCGCCGGGGGAGCACGGACCGGTTCTGGCTCAAACGCTTCGTGGTCCACACCAACGACACGGCCGAGGCCATCATCGCCCTGGTCAGGGAACACGCCATCCGGGAAGACGGCTGGGTCATTTTCTGTCTGCACGGCATTGGCTCGGATCTCGGCTGGGAGCCCTGGGACGCCGCCAAGCTCGGCCAGCTTGCCGATTTTCTGAAGGAAAACGCCGTGCCTGTGGTCACCATCGACAAAGGGGCCGCACTTTGGTTCGCGGCCAGGGGCCACAAAGGGTCGTAAACAGCATGAAGCATCCGTTGCGTATCGTGGTCGCCGGCTTTGCCGTGGGCTTCCCGCTTGGCGGCCAGTTGTGGATGATGCTGCATTTCGCGGCCGGACTGGCGCGCCTGGGCCACGAAGTCGTTTTCCTGGAAGACACGTCCGACTGGGCCTACCCGTTTGACCCGATGCTTGGCTACAACACCGGCGATTCCACGCGCGGCCGGGAGATCGTGGACAGGCTGTTTCGGGCCCACGGCCTTGGCGGGCGCTGGGCCTACGTCAGCCGGATCGAGGACCGGGTTTTCGGCATGGGGCGGGCCGAGCTCGACCGCCATCTGGCCCGGGCCGATTTCTTTCTCAACATCTCCGGCGTCGTCCCCCTTCACGACGAATACCGGCAAATCCCGGTGCGGGCCGTCATCGACACCGATCCCGTCTTCACCCAGGTCAAGGTGGCGACCGACGCCTGGTCCCACGACTATTACAAGGCCCACGACGTCTGTTTCACCTACGGCGTGAACCTGCCGGCCGGGACCACCGGCGTGCCGCTGTCCGACATCGACTGGAAACCGCTTTTGCCGCCCGTGCTCCTGGACCTGTGGCCCCGCGGCCGGGGCGTCGGCACGGGCTACACCACCATCGGCACCTGGGAGGCCAGGGACCGCGACGTGGAGGTGGCCGGCAGGAAGCTCTCCTGGCGCAAGAACGTCAAGTACGAGGCCGTCCTCGATCTGCCGGGCAAACTGCCCGGCGTGCCGCTCGGCATGGCCATGAGCGGCATGAAGGAACACGCCGACCGGTACCGGGCCGCCGGCTGGGACGTGCGCGACGGGCTCGTGCTGTCGCGCGATCCCGAGGCCTACCGCGACTACATCCGGGACTCCCGGGGCGAATTCACCATTGCCAAGGACCAGAACGTGGTGCTCAAAAGCGGCTGGTTCTCCGACCGCACGGCCACGTTCCTGGCCGCCGGCCGGCCGGCGGTGGTGGAGGATACGGGTTTTGGGGCCTACCTGCCGGTGGGGCAGGGGCTTTTCCCCTTTGAAGGCCCCGAGGCGGCTTGCTCGGCGCTGGCCCGGGTGGAGGCCGATCCGGCCCGGGCCGGAAACGCGGCACGGGCCATTGCCGAGGAATATTTCGACAGCGACAAGGTGCTCACCGGTCTTTTGCGCCAGTGCGGGCTGGCCTGATCTTGGCCGCAGGCGGTTTTCCGGGGAGCCGCCCGGCTGGCGGCGACACGCTCCCCGCAGACATTTTCAGGGAAAATGCGACGTTTGGGGGGAATTGCCCCCGAACGGATTGAAAAGCGTTTGCCTTCGGGCTAAGACGTCGCCGATGGCGGAAAAGACATTGCTTTTTGTCGCCCCTGCCCAGGCGGTGACCCAATTCTTCCCCTTTTTCAAGGAGGCCGGGATAGCCGCCGGCATAGCCGATTCCCTGGCCTCGGCCCTGGCCGCCATCCGCAAGTCCCCGCCCTGCATCGTGTTTTCCCAGGCCCGCCTTGGCGGCTACAGCGCCGAGAGCCTGCTCCTTGAGGCCCGCAAAAGCGGCGATTTCCCGCCGGTCATCGTGTTCACCGACCGGGGCACGGCCAGCGAGGCGGCCCGTTGCCTGGAACTGGGGGCCAAGGACTATTGGCTCGAACCCCTGACCTGGGACAAGATCCAGGCCATGATGCCGGGCGAACCGGCCAAGGCCGCCGAAGCGGCCCCAAGCGCCGTCCGGCCGCCGGCCGCCGCCTCTTCCGACACTCCGGGCAGGAGCTTTGCCATTGTCGGCGAACATCCCGTCATCCGCCGCGTCCTGGCCCTGGCCCGGCAGGTGGCCCGGTCCAAGGCCACGGTGCTCATTTCCGGCGAATCCGGCACGGGCAAGGAAATGTTCGCCCGCTACCTCCACAATTTTTCCGACCGGGCCGACGGTCCCTTCGTTGCCATCAACTGCGCCGCCCTGCCCGAACACCTCCTGGAATCGGAACTGTTCGGCCATGAAAAGGGCTCGTTTACCGGGGCCATCGCCCGCAAGCTCGGCAAGTTCGAGATGGCCTCCGGCGGCACCATCCTGCTCGACGAGATTTCCGAGATGGACCTGGGGCTTCAGGCCAAGCTCCTGCGCGTGCTCCAGGAAAGCGAATTCGACCGCGTCGGCGGCACCGAAACCGTCCACGTGGACGTGCGCGTCCTGGCCACCACCAACCGCAAGATCGAAGACGCCGTGGCCGAGGGCAAGTTCCGCCAGGACCTGTATTACCGCTTGAACGTCATCCCGCTCAAGCTGCCGCCGTTGCGGGACCGTGGCGACGACATCGCCCGGCTGGCCCTGTTTTTCGTGGAGAAGTTCCGCAAGGCCTACACCCTGCCGCCCCTGGCCTTTGCCGAGGACGCCAGGCAGTGGCTTCTGGCCTACGACTGGCCGGGCAACGTGCGCGAGCTGCAAAACCTCATGGAGCGCGCCGTGCTGCTGGCCGGAAACGGCCCCATCCGCAAGGCCCATTTCCTGCTCGACGCCGACGCCTGGACCGGCGAAGAGCCCGACGCCTCCGAGGACCTGCCGGAAGGCGGCGAGGAGGAGGGCTTCGGGGGAGAAGGGAGCGGCGAGGACGCCTTTTCCGCGCCCTCGGCCCAGGCCTACGACGCCTCCGCCGTGGCCGGCGAACCGGGCGAGGTGGTGCCGCTCGACATCATGGAACGCCACATGATCATCAAAAGCCTCGACCACACCGAGGGCAACCGCACCCAGGCCGCCCAGCTGCTCGGCATCTCCGTGCGCACCCTGCGAAACAAGCTCAACGAATACCGCAAGCTCGGCATCGAAGTGCCCTGAGCGCCATGGCCCAGCCCGCGACGTACAACATCCTGATGTATTCCCATGACACCTACGGTCTGGGACATCTGCGACGCACCATGGCCATTGCCGACCATCTGCGCCAGCATGGGGTGAACATCCTGATCCTGACCGGCTCGTCCCTGGCCGGACGCTTCGAAACCCCGGAAGGGGTGGATTTCGTGCGCATCCCCGGCATGATCAAGAAGACCAACGAAGAATACCTGCCCCTGTCCATCAAGATCAACGCCCGCCACGCCTTGAACATCCGGCGCAACATCATCGTGGCCACGGCCAAGGCCTTCCAGCCGCATCTTTTCATCGTGGACAAGGCGCCCATGGGCCTTCGCCGCGAAGTCATTCCCACGCTCAAATGGCTCAAGCGCCGCCTGCCCCGCACCCGCACCATCCTGGGGCTTCGCGACATCATGGACGACGCCGCCTCCACCAGCCGGGAATGGCGCGAGAAGGGCGTCTACGAGGTCCTCGACCAGTATTATTCGGAGATCTGGGTCTACGGCAACCAGGACCTCTACGATCCGGTGGCCGAGTACGCCATCCCGGACGGCATCAGCCGCAAGATGATTTTTACCGGCTATATCCCGCGCCACGTGCCCACGGCCCAGGCCATGGCCCGGACCCGGCGCGAGGAGCGGCTTTCGTCCGGGGAAAAGCTGGTGGTGGTGACCACCGGCGGCGGCGGCGACGGCTACCCGCTCATGGACGCCTATCTGCGGATGCTGGAGGAGGGGGGCGCGCCCGAACACCGGGTGATCTTCGTGTCCGGTCCGTTCATGCCGCGTCCCGAACGCGAATCCGTGGCCCGGCGGGCAGGGCGGCTGCGGACCCGGTTCTACCATTTCTACCGTCGCATGGAGACCCTGCTCGGCCTGGCCGACGTGGTGGTCACCATGGGCGGCTACAACACCACCTGCGAGATTCTGTCCCAGGGCAAGCCGTCGCTGGTGGTGCCGCGCGAGGTGCCGCGCCTGGAGCAGCGCATCCGGGCCGAGGCCATGAGCCGGCGGGGATTGATCGAATTTTTGCCCTGGGACGAGTTGTCGCCGACCGGCATCCGGGAAAAGCTGGCCCGGCTTCTGGGCGATCCGGCCCCGTACGCGGCGGCCATGGCGCGCTTTCCCTTCACGGGGCTGTCGGTCATTTCCGAACGGGTGGCCGCGTTTCGCAAGGAACTGTGCCGCACGGACAAGACCGCCGTCTGCCCGCCGCCGGCCGATCCCTCCTGACGCCTTTTTTCAGCGCTCGAAAAAGACGGCCCACAGGCCGAAGGCCATAACCAGCAGACCGCAGATCCGCTGGATGGTCCGCATATGGGCGAGCAGCCTGTAGCGCAGGAGCCTGCCGCCGAAGGCGATGGCCGTCCACCAGACCATGGACCCGCAAAAGACGCCCGACACCACGGCTGCGGCCTCGCCGGCCCGGGATTGGGCATGCCCCAGGCCGAACCCGGCGAAGATGGCCAGGAAGGCCACCACGGTCATGGGATTGGCCAGGGTGAGCAGGAAGATGGAGGCGAACGCGCCGGCGTAGCGGCGTTTGGGGACCTCGACGGTTTTGTGGGGCGGTTTGCCCATGGCCAGACGCAGGCCCATGGCCATGAGGAACAAGCCGCCGCCGATCTGGAGTATGGCGGCATGCTCGGCCAGGAAGTCGGACACGAAGGTCAGGCCGAAGGCGGCCACGGCCCCGTAGAAGGCGTCGGCCGCCGCCGCGCCCAGGCCCGAGGAAAGCCCCACCCGCAGGCCCATGACCACGGCCCGTTGCAGGCACAGCATGCCCACCGGGCCAAAGGGCATGGCAATGACGGCCCCGATGGTCAGGCCTTTGAGGAAAAAGCCGAGCATGGCGGTTGGGTACAGGGTTTCGCGACCTGGGGCAAGGCAGGGGGCCGGTTGGGGGGATGCCGGGGCGCTGCCCCGGACCTGCCGGAGGGAACGATTGGCGGCTTTGAAGTGCCCATGGGGCAGCGTTGGTGCTTCCAGAGTTCTCCCTTCCAAGGCTTTCGGAATGGTTCAGGGGGAGATGTCCGTGGTGCCTTGAGGCACGGGCTTTCCTGGCTTAAGGATAGAATTCGCAACGGTTTTTGTTTTGTGTTGACATGGGGTCTTGATGAGCGGTATTTGTTTTCAAATTCAAAAATTGTGTCTTGTCTGGTAGGGAAGTTTTGGAGAAAGGTATGAAAGACAGAATAAAGCTAAGAACAATTTTTTTCTATTTGGCAGTCTATCTTGGGGTTGGAGCGTTTTCCTATGATTTGATGATGATCGATATGTTCGTTAAATTTACAGTTTATGTTGTTTTTTGTTTCTTCTTGTCGCTATTGCTGTACGTTCGCGAAAGGGATGACAGGTATTCTAATCGGGACGTTTTTCAGAGGTTCTTTTTTTTGGATAAGTTCGTTTCGGAAAAAGTGAAGTTTCAGCACGTATTTTCTTATGGGGAGAAGATTCTTGAAGATCTAGAGAAATCTATTTTGAAGACGCTTTTTGATAAGGAGTTGATTCGTTCTAGCGATGAAATTATTATTTCGGATAGGGATAGCTGTTTAGTGAAATCACAAGACAAGAGATTTGTCATATCTCCATCGGTCAAGACCGTTCGGAAGTCTCTCGTTGAATTTGTTTTGTATAGTGACTCAGTTGGTACGATGCAGAACATCCAATGGTGGATTATTGTCCAGGGGTTTGTTTCGAGAGATAGTATCTTTTCTTTTGTTGCGAAGGCTCCGCTTACGCTTCCATTCTTACTTATTCCAATTTTAAAAAAGAAATATTCTATTGTTGAATCGCTAAGAAATACTTATTATTCGTCGTTCGACTCTATTGATCTGGTAAAATACATGGCTGCCATATTTGATGCGTCAATAGATGAGCTTGTTCGACAGTTGGACGAGCGTGGGATTGATACAACTCGTTTGAAAGAGCAAAAAAATCAAGTTCTTAATATAAATATAAGCGGTGGAAAACCCATTCTGTCGAATATAATCCAGGGAACTCGAAACATTGTGTCGAGGGGAGGGGGGCATGGCGAAGCATCTTAATATTTCTGTAAGCGGTGGGGCTGTGAATATCGGTACTGTAATTCAAAGTGATGAAACTAGCGTAAAGAGTGGTGATATTTTAAGTAAAACGGCCGATTTTGACTTGGTTTCTAAAGATATATTGCAAAAAATGTCTAGAAATGGATTTGATGAAACGCAAATTGCTCTGGTGTTAGGTCGTTTAGAGGAAATAAAGAGTAGTATCGATAAGGGAGATAAAGAATCTGTTTGGGGTAGTATGAAAAAAATAGGAGAAATTTGTGAATGGGCGGTGCCTCTCGTGCAAAAAGCTGTAGCCATATTTGGTTTTATATAGCCACTTTGATGTGTTGCTCAGATTGAATAATAACATGATTTGTTGTTGTGGAAGTTCTCAACGATAAAGGTGCCGCAGTGTTCGCGAGAAAACTTTGATTCGAACCGGCCATTCCCTGTGTCCTGTTTCATACACATTACATCGGAGGACTCTGCCTCTCTCGATGTCGTAGCCATGAAACAGCAAGCCTTCACC
>Ga0074193_1000968_pt1 | contig 40601 bp, 42 predicted proteins | sample EPASupsiteHSE605_FD_64523 | JGI IMG/M metagenome (GOLD analysis project Ga0074193, IMG submission 64523) | Bioremediated contaminated groundwater from EPA Superfund site, New Mexico - Sample HSE6-05 | ecosystem: Environmental > Aquatic > Deep subsurface > Groundwater > Contaminated ...
TTTATCCCATTTTGAGCGTTCATCATAGGCGATTGCCGTCATAGGAATCATGGTCACATAAACCACCGCAAACGTCAGCATCGAAAAGCCCGGGAGAAAAGTCATCACGGCAATTAACACCAGGTAAATCCTCAGCTGCTTAAGTATCGTATCAAAGTCCTTGATAAGCAATCCCTTCATATTATTTATCCCCCTTGGCAATATACAGAATTATATCCTCGATACCCGCTCGCTCAACCGTAATCGCTGAGGATACAGCGTCGCGCAACACAAGTGCCTCGACTCCGAAGTTTGTTACCTTTTTGCCCTTGACCGCTTCAGCGGGTATCGCTTCAAAATCGGCTTTGGTCATGCGAACAATACCGTATTCCTCAAGCAGTCTGTCCTTCTCCATGCAGAAAAGCAGCTTTCCCCTGTGAATAAAGGCTATATAGTCGCATATCTTTTCAAGATCGCTTACGATGTGGGAGGATAAAAGCACCGAGTGCATCTCATCACGTGTAAAATCGTTAAAAATGTCCAGAATCTCGTCACGCACCATAGGATCGAGCCCGCTCGTCGCCTCGTCCAGTATTAGCAGCTTTGGGTCATGCGACAGGGCGACGGCCATGGCGAGCTTCATCTTCATGCCCCGGGAATAATCCTTAAACTGTTTCTTAAGCGGAAGCGAAAATCTGGTCAGAAATTCGCTGAACTGTTTCTCATTCCAGTTTCTATAAGTGTTCTTCATAATGGAATTCACGTTCCGGGCATTCAGCACCTCGGGAAAATACGCCTCGTCCAGAACGACGCCTATATCCTCCTTCAGGCTCTGGAATTCCCTGCTTCGGTTGTCGGCACCGAGCACGAGCACTTCCCCGGCGTCCCTCTTAATCGCGTCCATTATGAGCTTTATCGTAGTGCTCTTGCCCGCTCCGTTTTCGCCGACAAGCCCAATTATGCAGCCCGACGGCAGAACAAATTCTATATTGTCAAGCCTAAAATCGTCATAGCTCTTGCTAAGGCCCTTAATTTCGATAGCATTCATATTTTCAGCCCTCCTTTTTAATCAAATCATACATTTCAACAATCTCGCCGTCTGAAAGACCACAGTAAGCGGCAAGCTCGGACACTTTTTTCAGATGCTCCTCGATCTCCTTAAGACGTTCTTCACGCATGACCTCAACATTTTTTTCCGCGACAAAGCAGCCTTTTGCGGCAACGGTGTGAATATAACCTGCCCTTTCAAGCTCATCATAAGCCCTCTTGGTCGTAATTACGCTTATTCGAAGATCCTTTGCCAACGCCCTTATTGACGGGAGCGCGTCGCCTTCATTGAGCCTGCCGGACATGATTCCGTTTTTGATCTGCGTAAAAATCTGTTCGTAAATCGGCTGACTGCTCGCGTTGCTGATAATCAAGTCCATTATCGCGCCTCCTTCGCATACTGTATATATTCAGTATGTACAGTATAACCACGCAACGCACATTTGTCAAGAAAAAAATCCTCCGAAAATTTCGGAGGATTTTTCACCGCATAGTCGCGTTTTGAGCGTTATTTCTGTATATAGACAGGCAGAGGTTCGCGGCGGGAAGGAGGACCTTCCTTCGGCGTTTCTTCGGAGAGCGCGGGTCTTGGCTTCTGCGGCAGGAACAAAACGAGCGCTGTGGCTATCACCAAAACAATCGTAGTGCAAATCCCACCCTCAATTCCGAAGGCGCCGCCGGAAATCAGCTCGTGCCCGTCTGCGAAGGCCGTGCCGAAAACGGAACTGCTCATCGCCCCGCCGCTGACGGAAATACCGAATATGTTGCCCTGAAAGAAATTCCACGCGGAATGTATCGCGCAGGCGCCCCAGAGGTCGTCCGTCCGCAGAACGTAGACCGCCATGAAAACGCCGAAAAGCGTGAGGTTAATAAACGCAAATAGGCTGATGCCCGCGTTTGCCAGATGCATTGCTGAAAACGCCAGCGAGCTTAAAAACACGGCAATACCGACATGAACCCTGTTCGCGCAGGAAACCATGAAATAACCGCGGAAGCAGACCTCCTCGCTCATCCCCTGAACGAGATAGCCGAGGAAAAATAAAACAATGTAAAATACGGATACGGATGAATTCAGGCCCGTGAATTTCGCCCCGCCGAGCAAAACCGTGAGCGCGACGGCTGCCGTTATCATAACAATTCCTATGAGATAGCCGAAGCCGTAGTTTTTCGCCATGCCTTTTCTGCGAAGGCCCATGGAGGCATAGGAGCGTCCCTCGATACCGTGGCAGTAAACGATGACGAGCAGCGTCATAATCGCAGTCTCGAAAAGGCTGAGCACCGTGAACCATTCCGGAAGATTGTTGATGTAATCGTAAACATACGACATAAAGCTTTCAAAGCCTTCGGACGCAAAACGTTCAAAGCCATAGCTGTCCGCGACCGCAAGACCGAGAGGAATGCCGATAAGCATGCCCACGGCCATCTGCGTAACGAATATAACTGCCGCGAATATTAGAACCTGTAAAATGATGTTTGGCTTATGCTTTGCCTTTCGCGCCTCGAAAAGCATAATGTTGTTCCTCGTATCAAGCATTTTCTTCTCCCCCTGCATATAATCAGACCCGGCTAACCGCCGGGTCTGATTATATATTAAACCTTACTGACTTTCAACCTTGCCGGTTATTCAAGATTAAGCTTGTTTTTGAGTAAATGGCGGCTGAGCAGGAAATATGCGGCCGTAATTACGAGGGTGAATGTGAAATAGCACCAGAAATAGGGCTGTAAGGCTCCGAAAACATAATTATACGCCGCCAAAGCGTCATTTTCACTGAAAGTAACGCCGTTAAAGCTGTCGAAAGTGCCGACCATGCTCCCGGTCAGGAAATACTGCAAAATGGTGGAGAGAATGCTGACAGCTATGTTGATGACGAAATAGAAGCCGATGCTTGCCAGTATCTTATGCTTCTGGGATACTATTCCGCCGATAATAAGCGCGAGATATATCTGGAGTATCTGGCTGGCCGTGCCGACTAAAACCAAAAGTATGAATTCAAGCATAGGCCAGATGACCCTTGCTCCGAGAGTTAAATTCACCTCGCGAAGCGCCCTTCCCAGCTCTGCATATGCCTGAGTGTTCACAAACGTGCTCTCGCCGGTGCCGAAAAGAACGAAGATGTTGATGCTGATGAAAATCACGACGCTGCTGATTATCGTCCAGATCATCGCGGTTATGAGCTTCGACCACAAAATCTCAGATGTCGTAACCGGAAGCGTAAAAGTCAGATAACCCTCGCTGCACATCAGGTTTTTATAGAAGCGCTGGAAGATGATGAACGCCACCAGAACCGACGCCGCGATTATCGCAAACACCATTATTCCGCTCAGAAGTCCCGTCAGAAGCCTGATAAGATTGATAAATCCGCTTGCCTGCACATCGGAATAATCGGCGCGGAAGTTTATAGCGAAGCCGATGGTTCCCAAAATCGCTGCACCCAGAATGGCAAGCTGAGTCGGGAGAAGGACCCGCGACAGAGAATTGAAGTCGTGTTTTATAAGTTTGCCTAGCATCTGAATACCTCCCTGAAATACTGGTCGATGGATTTGCCCAGATCCTCGCGGAGACTGTCCGTGGAGGCGTAGGAAACCAGCTGTCCGTTCTGGATGAAAATAAACTCGTCAAGTATTTTTTCAACGTCGGCAATCAGGTGGGTCGAAATCAGGACTGTAGCTTCCTCGCTGTAATTTTTAAGGATTGTTCCGAGGATATAGTCGCGCGCAGCGGGATCGACGCCTCCTATCGGCTCGTCAAGAAGATAGAGCCTTGCGCGGCGGGACATGACCAGTACGAGCTGAACCTTTTCCTTTGTGCCCTTCGAAAGGGTTTTCATCCTCGCGTTTGCGGGAACCTGGAGGCTCTGAAGCATGGAAACCGCTCTTTCGTAGTCAAAATCAGAGTAGAAATCCTGGAAAAACTTCACGCACTCTATAACCGTCATCCAGTCGGGAAGGTAGGTACGCTCGGGAAGGTAGGAAACAAGGGCCTTGCTCTCAATGCCCGGCTTGAAACCGCAGACGCGGATCTCTCCCTCTGTCGGCGTCAAAAGTCCGCACGCGAGCTTAATAAGCGTTGTCTTGCCGCTGCCGTTTGGTCCCAGCAGTCCGATTATTTTTCCTGCGGGAAGGCTGATACTTAGATTGTGCAGAGCGGGATTTGCGCCAAAGTATTTCGAAAGTCCTTTGCACTCAAGCGTCTGTTCGCTCATTACTCGTTACCTCCCCGTTTTTTGCTTCTTCCAGCAGGTGAATCGTCTCCTCGCTCGTGTAGCCCAGAGCCGCCATGCTCTTCAGAAATTCCACGGCAAGCAGTTCGCCGCGTTTTTTTCTCGCCATATCTATGATACTCCCCTCTTGTGTTACATATTTGCCCGTGTTGCGCTGCGTCTCGATCAGTCCCACGCTTTCAAGCTCTGAGAGAGCTTTCTGCACCGTGTTGGGATTGACTGCGGCTATTACCGCAAATTCGCGTACGCTGGGCAGTTTTTCGCCCATTTTGAAGGTTCCGGTGAGTATTCCCGAAACAATCTGGTCAGATACCTGAACATATATGGGCTTGTCATTGGAAAATTCCCAAGCCAAGTCATCACTACCTTTCGCCTGTATTATTTTGCCGTGTGTTAGTTTACTAGTACACTATCGCAATAGTACACTCGTTTTCTATTTTTGTCAATACCTGAGAACAATATTTCTTATCGGTTTCTCCGCAATTTGTTATGTTAACCGCTACTGCTGTATTTCTTTATATAACGGCACAATTTCTCAGATATAATATATTATGTCTACCTTTTATTCTGTGGAGACATAATTTATTCTAAGAACTTGATAAAAAAGCAGCTGCCGGAATACAGGTTTTCCGGCAGCCGATTGATTTTTCAGCCTTATTCATTTTGGAGTGATGCCATAAGTCCCCGAAGTCGAATCCTGAAAAATCCCGATGTGCGGGGGCGCAAAGGTAAACACCGCGAAGCATGTTAGTAAAGCAAATATTCCGACAAGCGCAAGTACTTTTGCATGCTTCGAAGAAAGCCAGTCTGTCTGCAGCATCCTGTTGCTAAAGCGGTATGCAATGTAAACCGCTAGCACGAACAGCAGAATATCGGCGGCAATATACGTTCTTCCCACAATTCCCGAATACGTATAGAAAACCGAAATGATGACCGCTATTCCAAGCAGAACTGAGATAAAGCGGACAGCGATGAAGTTTTCCTTTTTTCTGCCGTATATGAAATACTCGGCTATACCGAACAGGAGCATCGGTATGGCAAGCATTTTCAGATGCTCCCACAGGCTTTCGTTGACGGCGCTAAACGCGCCGACGAGCGCATTCTCCCCCGACCATTCATAAATGAAATGGAGCAGGGTACCTGCCACAACAGTAAAAACGAAGCCTGCGGTCTGTAGTTTTTTTCGCTCCACGGTCAGTTCCCTCCCAGAATAAGACTCATACGTTTAATATACGCAGAAATTTCGCAAAGCTTTCGCACGAGCATTTTTTCTGCCATTGATACATATGCGCCTGCCGGTCGGAAAATACAAAAAACAGCACGCCGGAAAAACCGACGTGCTGCCAAAAAACGAAATTAAGCTTTCCAAGCGCCACTTTGATCTCCTGACGGTGAGCCGCAATGGCAAGAAAAACTTACTACGTAATTATTGCTTAGCCAATGCCCTTAGCGTTGCAAGCTTCGATGAACTCAACGATCTTAGCTTCGGGGATTTTAGCAGCAGGAGTCTTAGCAATCTTGCCAAGAGTGAAGCCCTTAGCCATCTTCATCATGGGGTTCTTGGTGGTGCCGGGGATGATAGAATCCATAACTTCACAAGCTGCGGGGTTGTTGAGGATGTCGCCTACGACTGTATCCATGGTGTATGCCATAATAATGACCTCCATATTATTTAATAAAATAAGTCGCTCTATCGCATAACAAGCTGCACGAAAAGTGCCGTCAGGATCACCCGAATGCAGCATAAGCGATTTTGCTGACCGCTGGACAATATTCTGACCAGCCGGAGTCAAAAAAATACTTCTTGACCTATTGAGAGGTTATCACGGTAACCAGTAAGTGTCAATTGTGCAAAAGCACAAAATAAATTCACCATAAGGGTAATCTTGCACAATCCTCTATTTTTGACACTATTTCGCTACAATATGATACATATCCGGACAGCTATGCATTATATATTAAAACGAAATTGGAACAACAAGTAAAATTACTTTTCACGGATTTAGCGTGTTACATTCTTTTGCGGCGTGCGTTTCATGCGGTGAAGACGGCTTTCTTTTTTGCTCTTTGCCTTTTACTCGAAAACTGGTAATATAATAAAGACTAAATAATGCCATTGCAGAGCATACGGTATCCCCCGGGGGGGCTTGTGCTGCTCCGAATATATTGCTATATTTCTTTTAGGGTTCGGTCAGGTGAAGCTACGGCCGGGCATAATAAGCAATAGGGGGAACATGTATGCATATGGCGGACGCGCTGCTGTCGCCCGCAGTCGGCGGAGCGATGTATGCGGCAAGCGCTGCGGCAGCGGCATACTCGGTAAAAAAGGTAAAGGAAGATTTCAACGCCAGGAAGGTTCCGGTAATGGGCGTTATGGGCGCATTCGTGTTTGCGGCCCAGATGCTTAACTTTACAATTCCTGGAACAGGTTCGAGCGGTCATTTCTGCGGAGGCATGCTTCTGGCGGCCTTATTGGGTCCCTATGCCGCGTTTCTGACGATGATTGCGATACTGCTTATACAATGTCTGTTGTTTGCCGATGGCGGCATACTGGCTCTCGGCTGCAATATTTGGAATATGGCATTCTACGCCTGTTTCTTCGGATATTTCTGCATTTACAAGCCGTTTATGAAAAACGGCATGTCAAAAGGTAAACTAGTTGCCGCTTGTATAATCGGCTCAATTCTGAGCCTTCAGCTCGGCGCTTTCAGCGTTGTGCTCGAAACTACCGCGTCCGGCATAACGGAGCTTCCTTTCGGTGTTTTTGCGGCGGCTATGCAGCCGATACATCTTGCTATCGGCACCGTCGAAGGACTTATTACGGCGGCGGTTCTCGTATTCATATATCAGACGAGGCCGGAACTCCTGAATGCGGAAGCAAGCGAAAACAAGTTTTCGCTTAAAAAGCTGCTTATCATTCTTGGCGTTGTTGTTATTATAATAGGCGGCGCTCTTTCTCTGGTTGCTTCCAGCAATCCCGACGGTCTTGAATGGTCCATCGGGAACGTAACCGGCGCGGATGAACTCGAATCCGACGGCGGAGTTCACGATGCGCTCGCCAATGTTCAGGATAAGACAGCCGTTCTGCCCGATTATTCCTTCGGTAACGATAACGCAGCCGGTACCAGCTTTTCAGGTATAGTCGGTTCGGGTCTGGTCGCCGGTCTCTGTGTACTGCTCAGTGTGATATTCGGCGTCTATAAAAAGAAAAAGAAGGCAAAAACGGAGTAATCTTAATGGGTAAAATCTCGGACGCAATTTATGAAGTCCATTATATGGATACGATAGCAAGCAAGGACTCGCCTGTTCACCGTGTTCATCCTCTGGCGAAGCTCATAGTTACTGTTGCATATATCTGGTTCACTGTTTCTTTCAGCAAGTTTAACGTAACGGGATTGATCACCATGGTGGTCTATCCCGTTGCGCTCTTTTCTGTTTCGGGGGTTTCTTTCGGTCACAGCATAAAAAAGCTGCGCATAATACTCCCGCTGGTCATCCTGATGGGAATCTTCAACCCGATATTTGACCGTGAGCCCCGTTTTATGCTCTACGGTCTGACGGTGACGGACGGAATGGTGTCAGGACTCACGCTGATAATTAAAGGAATGCTGACGGTTCTCGGCGCCTATCTTCTGATTTCCACGACGAGGATTGAATCTATCTGCTACGCCCTAAACATCCTTCACGTTCCCGAAATCCTCGTAACCCAGATACTTCTCACCTACCGCTACATTACTGTTCTTTTAAGCGAGGCAAATCACATTTTTGAAGCCTATTCGCTGCGCGCGCCATTTCAGAAGGGCATTGCGCATAAGGTCTGGGGCTCACTCATCGGTCAGCTTATTTTCCGCAGCATCGACCGCGCAACCGCGCTCTACGACAGCATGGTGCTTCGCGGATATAACGGAAACTTCAGGCACAGTCAGCTTCCCGGCGCACGCTTAAAGGATTTTTCCTATGTTTTCATATGGGGAGCCGTTTTCTCCGTTCTACGCTTCACGAGTCTGACGACCCTGATAGGCAGTCTGTTCGTCTGAAATCCGCTTAAGAACACAAAGGAGCCAAAGGTATGAGCCATCACCACATAATCTGCAGCAACGTATCTTTTTCATACGATAAGAACGCCGAGATACTTCACGATATCAGCTTTTCCGCCGGTCACGACGATGCTATAGGCATCATCGGGGCAAACGGAGTCGGCAAATCCACTCTGCTGCGCATACTTGTCGGATTAGAAATGGATTTTACGGGCGAGGTCACCGTCGGCGAAATCAAAGTCACAAAGAAAACCCTTCCCCGCATCCGCGAAAAAATCGGCTATGTTTTTCAGGACTCCGAAAACCAGCTCTTCATGCCGACGGTCTATGAGGACATTGCTTTTGCGCCGCGAAACTACGGTCTGGACGCGGAGCAGGTCGACGAGAGAGTCAGGCACGCTCTTGACCTCATCGGCATTGAATACCTGAAAAACAAACAGCCTTACAAAATGTCGGGCGGTGAAAAAAAACTGGCCGCGATTGCAACAATTCTCGCTATGACGCCTGACGTCATCCTTATGGACGAGCCTACAATTGCGCTCGACCCCAGAAACAGGCGGAGACTCATCAACATCCTTAACAGCCTTGACCATATCAAAATAATCGCTTCGCACGATCTTGACATGGTTCTCGAAACCTGCAACCGCGTCCTCCTTATGTCCGAGGGCAAGATAATCGCGGACGGCAAAACACGCGAAATTCTCACGAATAAGGAGCTCCTTGAGGCAAACGGGCTCGAGCTCCCCTTCTGTCTGCAGGGCGACACGGGAATTTCCTATAAGCCTGACGTGCCGCATGAGCATATTCATTTATAGAATACACTGTTTTGACCCCGACACACTTTCTGCGCCGGGGTCTTCTGTTTTCTGGCGTAATCCCTTTGTATATATTGATATTCTTCCTGATTCATGTTAGCATGGCTTATGAAACAACACTTTAAGTCGGGAGGATATGAGATGTCTTTTGCCGAAATGCCCGCAAGCTCATTCACGGAGCTTCTGGCCTCTAAGGAGCCTGTTCCCGGGGGTGGCGGAGCCTCCGCGCTTGTCGGCGCGATAGGTACGGCTCTTGCTTCAATGGTCGCTAACCTTACGGCCGGAAAGAAAAAATACGCCGAATTCGAAGCTGATATACAGCGCATCCTCAGCGATGCCGCAAAGCTCCGAAACGCGCTTCTCCCACTCATTGACGAGGACGCGAAGTGCTTTGAGCCTTTGTCCTCGGCCTACGGCCTGCCTAAGGACGACCCGGAACGCGACGAAATCATGGAAAACGCGCTTTGTCTCGCCTGCTCCGCACCTCTTGCCATAATGAAAAGGGCTTCAGAAGCAATAGAGCTTCACGCGGAGCTTGCCGTAAAGGGCAGCAACCTCATGGTTTCCGACGTCGGCGTGGGCGTGCTCTGCTGCAAAACGGCGCTCATGGGCGCTAGTCTCAGCGTTCTAATAAACATCCGTCTGATGAAAAACCGCGAATACGCCGAAGCTCTGAAAAGCGAAGCCGACGCACTTCTGGAAAAATACTGTGCTCTGGCGGAGCGGACCTATGCCGAAGTTTTGGCAAAGCTCGCGTGAAAGGACAAAACGAAAATGTCTACCGAACTTAAAGGCGCGCCTGTCGCCGCGGCTATAAACGAGCGTTCTCAGGCAGAGCTTCAAAGGCTTATCGCGCGCGGAATAACGCCGACCCTGGCAATCGTGCGCGCCGGTGAGCGGGAGGACGACCTTGCCTATGAAAACGGCGCGGTCAAGCGTTGTGAAAAGGTAGGCGTCGCCGTCCGCCGCATGGTTTTGCCGGAGGACGCTTCACAGGACGAACTCCAAAAAGCGATTGCCGAGCTCAACTCCGAGCGCTCAGTTCACGGCGTTCTCCTGCTTATGCCGCTTCCGAAGCAGCTGGACGGCGAGGCCGCGCGGAACGCGCTCTCGCCCGAAAAGGACGTCGACGGAATAACGGACGGCTCGCTTGCGGGCGTTTTTACCGGCAGCGGCCGCGGCTTCACACCCTGCACGGCGCAGGCCTGCATCGAGATACTCGACCATTACGGAATCGACTGCAAGGGTAAAAGAGCGGTCGTGATCGGGCGCAGTCTTGTTGTCGGAAAGCCCGTTTCGATACTGCTCATGGCCAAAAACGCAACCGTTACAGTCTGCCATACAAAGACGGTCAATATGCCCTCCCTCACCAAAAGCGCAGAAATAATCATAGCAGCCGCAGGGAAGGCGAAAGCAATAGGCGCGCAGTATCTGTCCGAAAACCAAACCGTCATCGACGTCGGCATCAACTTTTCAGAAGGCGCGATGTGCGGCGACGTTGATTTTGAAGCGGCGAGGAATATTGTTTCGGCGATAACGCCCGTCCCCGGCGGCGTCGGGACCGTAACGACCTCGGTTCTCATCAGCCACGTCGTCGAAGCGGCAAATCGTCAGAACAGCTGATAGTCAGTTTATAGCGAAAAAGGGCGCGGTCAGGAAGACCGCGCCCTTGATTTATACCGTTTTTTTGGCCTTGATGACCTTGAGCCGCACGAACTCCTCGCGTTCCTTTTCCTCAAGCTCCTCGCTTATACGCGCAATATCCGTATCGAGGTTCGGAATGACGATGTTGTGCAGGGCGTTGGCCCTTTTCTGCGCCTTTTTAATGTAGTACGCAAGCCTGTATATACTGTTTTCTAGCTCCGCCATTTCGAGCGTCAGTTCCTTGACCTTTGTGAATTTTTTATATGCGTCGTCAAGCGCGGAGGTTGTGCCCAAAAAACCGTAAGGCAAAACGCTCGTATCGGTCGGCGCGCCGGTCACCGTCGGCAGCTCGACGCCCATTACGCTGCGGTATCGCACGCGGACGGATTTATCGGTCGGCATGGAGTCTGCAATATCCTCCGCCCCGCCCATGGAGATATTCGCCAGACGTATGGCAATATAGGCTTCCGAAAAGGTGGCGTCGATGCGGCTCTGCAGCTCTGTAGCGCTGTCTATCAGCGTCATCATCTCACGAATAAGGATGTTGCGCTTTTTATCCATCAGCTCAAAGCCGTTTTCCGCCAGTGCACGCGAGCGCTTTACGGCAATCAGATTGCCTTTTGTCGGCGGCAGATTAGCCATTTTTCGGTCACCTCCCTAAAAAAGAACTTCGTACCGCTTGATTTCTTATTTTGCGCCTCTGTAGTATTTATCGAGCAGCTTGTCGGATACGCGTCCCAGCTCGTTTCTCGGCAGCATGGACAAAAGCTCCCAGCCCAGGTCAAGCGTGCGGTCAAGAGTTCTGTTCTCTCTGTCGCCCTGCGCGATAAATTCGTTCTCAAAACGCTTCCCGAACTCAACGTACAGCTTGTCGATGTCGGAAAGCTCGTCTTCTCCTATAACTGAGGCGAGGCTCCTTGCGTCGGCAACCGCGCTGTACGAGGCGAAAAGCTGGTTTGAAAGGTCCGCGTGGTCCTCGCGGGTGTAGCCTTCTCCCGTTCCGTCCTTCATAAGACGCGACAGAGACGGCAAAATCGAAACGGGCGGATAAATGCCCTTCTGTTCCAAATCGCGGGAAAGAACTATCTGTCCCTCCGTGATATAGCCTGTAAGGTCAGGTATGGGGTGGCTTATATCGTCATTCGGCATCGTCAGAATCGGCACCTGCGTCACGCTGCCCTCCTCTCCGTACACCATGCCCGCGCGCTCATATATTGAGGCAAGATCTGAGTACATATAGCTCGGAAAGCCCTTTCTGGACGGTATCTCGCCCTTTGAGGAGGAAAACTCACGCAGAGCTTCGCAGTAGCTCGACATATCCGTTAGTATGACGAGAACATGATAGCCGTGGCGGAAGGCGAGGTATTCGGCGGCGGTCAGCGCGCAGCGCGGAGCCAGAATACGCTCGATAATAGGATCCGACGCCATATTGAGGTACATGACGACCCTTCCGAGCGCGCCGGACTGCTGAAAGTCATTTCTGAAAAACTCCGCCGTGTCGTTCTTTACTCCCATAGCGCAGAACACGATTGCAAACTGCTCATCCGAGTCCATCGTGTGCGCCTGGCGGACTATCTGGGCGGCAAGCTCGTTGTGGCTCATGCCAGCTCCGGAAAATATCGGCAGCTTTTGTCCTCTTATTAGTGTCGAGGTCGCGTCAATCGAAGAAATTCCAGTCAGTATGCAGCTTCGCGGATACTTGCGGCAGACGGGGTTAATCGCCGAGCCGTTTATATCGCTGCGCTCGTCGTTAAACACTTCGCGCATGCCGTCAAGAGGCTTGCCCGCTCCGTCGAATATCCTTCCCAGAATTTCCTTGGAGAGAGGCAGGGTAATCGGCTTTCCGGTGAAGTGTGTGTTGACGTGCTCCATATCGATGCCGGTCGTGCCTTCAAAAACCTGAAGAACGACCCTGTCGCCGTCGATTTTGATAACTCGTCCGTAGCGGCGCTCGCCGCTCCCGAGCGTAAGCTCCGCAAGCTCGTCGTAGGTAACGCCCGACACTCCCTCCAGTGCGACGAGAGAGCCCTGCATTTCCGATAGTCCGGTATATTCAATTTTCAAGGCTTTTCACCTTCTTCTATTCGTTTCTTGCGGTGACCTTAGCTATCGCGTCGTCTACAAGTTTGATAAAATATTCCTTGGTCTGCCCCTCGCCCAAATCGAACTTCATGCGGTACAGAGCACTGAAAATGCCCGTGTCCACAAGCTGACTGAGCGGAATATTCCTGATTGTGAGCCTTTTTGCCTCGTCGTAGAGGTAGAGTATCGTTTCGAGCATAACCATCTGGTTTTGCGGCGACATGTAGGTATCTGTCTTGTGAAAGGCGTTCTGCTGGAGATAGCCCTGTCTGATGACCTTCGCCGTCTCGATGACCAGCTTCTGATCGTCCGGCAGAACATCCGAGCCGATGAGCTTGACAATCTCCATAAGCGAAGACTCCTTACCGAGAATGTCGATTATCTGCTGACGCATCTTTGTAAAGCCCTGTCCGAAATTCTCCTCATACCAGTCCTTGATGTCTGTAAAATACTCGGAATAGGAGGTCGTCCAGTTGATGGACGGAAAGTGCCTTGCATAGGCGAGCGATCGGTCGAGCGCCCAGAACGTGCGGATAAAACGCTTCGTGTTCTGCGTAACTGGTTCGGAAAAGTCGCCGCCCTGAGGCGAGACCGCGCCGATTACCGTGACGGAACCCTCAAGCCCGGAAAGGGTCTCCATATAGCCCGCGCGCTCATAGAAGCCCGCAAGCCTCGACGGCAGATAGGCGGGAAAGCTCTCCTCCGCCGGCATCTCCTCAAGACGTCCCGAAATCTCGCGCAGAGCTTCTGCCCAGCGCGAGGTGGAATCCGCCATAAGCGCAACGTGGTAGCCCATGTCGCGGTAGTATTCCGCAATCGTCATGCCTGTGTAAATCGAGGCTTCACGCGCCGCGACAGGCATGTTCGAGGTATTCGCAATCAAAATGGTCCGTTCCATGAGCAGATGTCCCGTTTTCGGATCCTTGAGCTCCGCGAATTCATCGAGGACCTGCGTCATCTCGTTGCCGCGTTCTCCGCAGCCGAGATAGACGATTATGTCGGCGTCCGACCACTTTGCGAGCTGATGCTGAACCATCGTTTTTCCCGCGCCGAAGGGGCCGGGAATTGCCGCGCAGCCGCCCTTGCCGACGGGGAAAAGCGTATCGATGACGCGCTGCCCCGTAACTAGCGGTCTTGTAATGGGAAGTCTTTTCGAGCAGGGTCTGGGGCTTCTGATCGGCCATTCCTGCGCCAGCATGAGAGGGGTTTTTTTGCCTCTTTCGTCGACAACGCAGGCTATTACGTCCGTCACCTTATACTGTCCGTCCGGCCTGACGTCCGCAAACTTTCCCTCTATGTCAGGCGGTACGAGACAGCGATGCTCGACAGCTTCCGATTCCTTCGTCCGGGCAAAAATCATGCCGCCATGAGCCTCTACGCCTTCCGCTGCCTCGATTTTGACGTCCCAGAGCTTTTCGAGGTCGAGCGCCGGAAGCGTTATGCCTTTGGTTATGAAATTACCTGACAATTCGGATACTTTTCGCAGGGGTCTCGCAATACCGTCATAAATATTCGAAATCATACCGGGTCCCAAGAGCACGGCCATCGGTTTTCCGGTAGGATAAACAGGCTGACCCTTGCCAAGCCCCGCGCTTGATTCATAGACCTGAATGACCGTCGTATCGCCGCTCGCGCTGACGACCTCGCCCGGGATTTTGTCTTCTCCCACATAGACGAGGCTCATCATCGGCAGACTTCTGCCGCCGCGTACGGTTATAACGGGGCCGTTCACGCCGTATATATAATAGTTGTTGGTGTCCATTCTTGGGCTCCTCCGTTCGGAGTATATACTTTTTGTGACAGCCACACTCAAAGCGCCGCGCCTATCGGCGCAAAGCCGCCTTCGCCGTCACGTTAATCTTCCATTTTAAGACCTGCAAGCTCGGAGAAATGACCTACCATGTCGTTCAGCGCGGTGTCGAAACTCATATCTATGCGCTGTCCTTTGGAATGGCAGACAACCCGCAGCCCGCCAAGCACAAACACCCCTTCGGAAAAGGCGAGACTGACGCCGGAGGTTGAATTAAGCAGTTCATCCGAATACTTCATATCCTCCGGCCGCAAAAACACCTCCACAGAATAGCCGTAGCCCAAAGTATCGACTGCTCTCTTCAGGAGCTCCTTTAAATGCGGCAGATACGCCTCCGAATTAGTGAACTCGTTGATTTTATCCCGAACCTGCTTGTTCATCCCTATGGCGCAGCTCTCACGGTATTTTAGGAGAGCCTGCTTGTTGCTGTTAAGCTTGGCGCTTATTCTTCTCTCCTCGGTCGCTTTAACTTCCGCGATAGACGATTTTTTGTACCTTTCGGCTTCGAGTACAAGCGCGTCCTCCGCTTCTTTTATTATTTCATTCTGCTTTCTGCGCAGCTCAAGAGTAATATTCTGCGCTTCACCGACCGCTTCGGCAATTATCGTATCCGTAAAAGCCTCTAGTTTTAAATCTGTATCCTGCACCATCGTCTATATGCACCTCCATATTTGGAACCGGTCATATTCTAATTCCTATTGCTTCTCTGATAAGTCCCGTTATTGAGTCCTTCTGCTGAACCGAGCCCTTTGTTCCGGGAATAACAACTAGAAGCGGATTCGTCGAACTGAGCTTGAGTTTCTTCACGGTATCCGGTATCAGCGCGGCACAGTTTTCGGTTATAAGAAGAACGGCAATCGCGGGGGTTGCCTGCACTTCGGCTACATAAGCCTCTGCCTCCCTGCGGTTGGTCGCAAGCTTTCCCTCTATCCCGGAGAGCCGCAGACCTGTCAGAACATCGGTCTCATCGGCAACGGCAAACATACGCATAGCTGTCCCTCCCCGGTTTTATTCTCAGAGACTTGAGATGATCATGAAGGCTATCAGAAGCCCGTAAAGCGCGATACCTTCTGCAAGACCGACGAAAATGAGCGATTTGCCGAAAATGCTGTCGTTTTCTGAAATGGCACCGAGCGCCGCTGACGAGGAAGCTCCGACGGCGATACCGCCGCCGATTCCGGCAAGTCCGACGGCGAGCGCGGCTCCGATATAGCCCAGACCTTTTGCCAGTCCGTCGCTTGCCGCGGCGGCAGTCGTTGCGGTTGCCGTTGCGGCCTCGGCGGATTGAGTAAAGCAGAAAATGCAGCCGACCGCCAGGATTCCGAAAAAGCCGCACAGATTGGCGATCAGAGGAGCCTTGCCTCTTTTTCCGTGCTTTGCGCGAAAGTATATGACTACGAGGGGAAGCGCAACAGCCAGAAGCATTGCGATGGCGTAAATAGCGATTTTCATAATGACGACCTCCAGAATATGAGTTATTTTTCTTTTTTGGCCGCTTACTGTTCAGCGGTTTTGTAGTTTATGGTCTTCGGATTGAATTTCACGCCGCCGCCCACATAGAAGCGCCCAAACATCTCGTAATACTCAAGACGAAGAACCTGAATGCAGACCAGCATCGCTTCAAGACCAGTAACAAGGATATTTCCGAATATAAGACCAAATATGCTGTACCCGCCGCCGGAGCTTGACGAAAGCAGATAGACGACCATCATCATGCCGGCATGGCTGATTGCAAAAGCGCCGACGCGCAGGAAAGAGACTGTGTTGGAAACATACGACAGGATGGTTTCGAACATCTCGAAAAAGCCTTCGACAAAGAACATTCCGACAGATTCGGGCATCCAGTCCTTTTCACCCTTAATAAGGTTTGTAAGCGGAGTCGCGGAAAAAATCATCAAAAGCGGTATAACTACCACGCAGATTATAAACGGTATCGTAAATATGTTTTTTCCCATGACAAATTTGAATACGACTGCCGCCGCAATTCCGATATAGAACACAAAGCCGGGAATTCCGTTGGGCGAAAAGAACACTTTCTTGATATCCTTCTGCCTTATACCGTTTATGATATTCATTATCATACAGATAATTATCAGCGCCGCACCGATGACCACGGCAATAAGCAGTATTTTTATCGTGTTGCCGTCCTCAAGAACCTTGAAGCCCCACGGAAGCAGCTCCTCGTTTCCGAACACGCTGCCGTAAACCAGACCCAGCGCCGTTGCCGACAGTCCGCAAAGGGCGATTATGCGCCCGAGCCAGGCTTTTTTCAGCTTCCACAGCAATACACCGATTATAACCAGCATCATGCCCTGTCCCACATCGCCGAACATGATACCGAAAAGCACCGTATAGGTAATCGCGAGGAAAAGTCGGGGGTCGGCTTCACCGTATGCGGGCAGTCCGTACATTTCCAGATACGGCTGATATATGTCCGAAAGGAAGCCCTTCCTGAATTTTACGGGCGGCTGCGTCTCCCTCACTTCGTCCGGTTCCGTACAGAAACAGGCAAAACCCGAAAACGCCTCGCATTCCTTAACAAAAGCCTCCGAGAGGTTTCTGGGAATCCAGCCGATGATGTAGAACTTTCCGTGACGCCTTCCAGCGAAGGTCAGAATATCAAAGGAATCGCTTTCAAAGCGCAGCCACGAGTACATCAGCAGCAGCTTTTCGCTTTCAGTCTGCTTCATCGCGGAAAGCTCGGCGTCAATCTCTTTGATGCGCTCCAAGGCGTCGGCGTTTTCATTATTGAGCCTCTTCGCGACTTCGTTTGCAGTATCCTCGACGCTTCCCTGAACGTCTATGTGAATGCGCTCAAAACCCATCGATGAAAAAATCGCTTCGATTCTTCCGTAGGTATCGGGGAGCGCAAAATAGGCCCCGTAGATCCACCGCTCGTCCCTGCCCGAGCTTACAAAGTATACATCCGGCCTTTCGTCAATGATTCTGAGACAATCCTTATAAGTTTCCACGGGCAGTCTTCCGAAACGGAACTTCAGGTATTTCATCGTGAAAAGATCACGGAGTTCGACATTGAACGTGGAAAAATGTGAGAGCTGCTCGCTTACAATCTTGTTATTCTTTATTCGCTGGGTCTTTTCTTCCTTTTCCTCCCGCAGGGCCGAAACCTCGGATGAAAGTGCATTAAGATAAACGGCGGCGTCCCCGAGCGCAGGTTCGGCTTTCGTGAAATCTCTGAAGTCCGGTTCCAGAAGGATAGTTTTTGCAATTTCCTTCGCTTTTGCAAGCAAATCCGAATACGGGTTCAGTGCGTCAAACGGCACCAGCTCTTTCACGCCCGACAGTATCTTTATTGCGTTTTCAGGATGGAATTCCCTGTTAACAACGAGGCTTTGTACTGCGGTATCGACCATTTTTTCGGGTCCGGAAATCGTGACCATGGTCATTGCTTCTACCGACATTGTTGTTAACCTCCTTTTTTCATGCTTGCGAAGTCTCAGATAACATTTCTGGGGTCAATACCGCTCGCAACGGCTTCAATGACCCTACAGAGTTTATTGCATTCCAGCTCTTTCAAAACAAGATAGGCCTGGGGAACACCCAAATCGGCTCCTCCGGTTTTTACAAGCCGTCTGCAAAATTTCTCCATGGATTTATAAAACAAGCTCTCGATATTATTCGTGTCCGCACCCTCGAGGCGCTTCCCAAACGGTGATCTGCGAAGCATATCGAGCGCCTCGCCTTCGCTTTTCGCCTCTGACAGCTCGTGCAGAAATTCCGGTTTCAGGTGATATGAAATTGGGATAAGCAACTCGTCTGCCCGCTCCAGAGAGGTGTGAAAGCTTCGCTGGAGCCTGATAATGCTCACGGTGTTGAGAAGGTCTGCCTCTAGTCCGATTGTTTCTTCGAGTTTTTTTCTCCCCCCGCCCTTGTATTTTCCGGAGAGATAAGCAAAAACCGACTTGAAATAAGCGTTCTCGAGAACCACCCCAGCCTCGCGGTAACTCGGCATTCCGGTTTCGGCGTCCGGTTTCAGTTCGGAAAGCGGTTTATAGTAAATGCTGTCCCTTACCGCGTTCTGAACATCGGAAAAACTCCTGCTGCGCTCAAGCTCACCTAAATTGACGGAGCTGTTTTTTCGCATAAAGTCCGTAAGCTCAATAGATTTCGGCATCTGTTCGGAGGCGCCGTTTTCTTTCGGTTTCAAAGCGTCGAGTATGAAATCGTATTCGCAGCGGCAAAGGAAGAGGCGAAGATATTTTTTGTCCTCTATAACCAGATACTTGCTGAGTCTCTCGCTTTCCTCATAGACTCTTCTGCGGACGGCTGTTTCGAGGACCTTGACCGTCGGATTTGCCGGAAGCTCCGACATGGTTGAACTCCAGCCCCTGTGACTGCTGAGGAACTTGCATATTTCTGCAATGCTCCTGCATTCGCAGAGCCTCCGCCAGTCGTCATCTTTTAGCATTTTCCCGTACATCGCCATGACTTTGGCAGAAATGGCGCCGTACTCCATTTGCTGCCTAATCATCGGCGTCCACCGCCAGCTTGAATATTTTCTGCACTATGGCTTCGTTTTCTTTATCGTAAAAGGCCTTCAGCTTTGCAAGCTCCATTTCGAGTTTCTTGTCAAGCTCGGCAAGCTCGGTATCAGCCCGGGCGGCCTCCGCCTTTTTCGCTTCCGCAATCGCTTCTTCAGCCCTGTCAAAATACTGCTGCCGCAGCGCTTCGACCTGCTCTTTTACATAGCTGTCGAAGCTTTCCCTGAGCTTATCGGCCTCATCGAAAACTGCGCGCGCACTTACCTCGGCTTCAACGATTTTATTGAGAATTTCCATAGGGGTCATGTGAATCCCTCTTTTCTGCTATGTCAGTTTATCATATCATCAGAAAGAACAAAATCAAACGGCAAAATAAACGAAGATTTAGGGCTGCCCTGCCTGTAAATTATCTTTGTTTGCAAATGTCGCCACATTATTTGCAGTAATTCATAAATTGTCGTAATTGCCGCTTTGCAAGATAAGCCGTTTGGTTTATAATGGGGCTGGATTGTAATTCAACGCATAGCATTCTAACATATGCGAAAGGAAAAAGCTATGAAATATATACTTGTAATAGGCGACGGCATGGCTGACAACCCCGTTGCGGAGCTGAACGGCCTCACGCCGCTGGAAGTCTCCCGAAAGTCCTATATTGACAAGCTTGCCGAGCATGGCGTGCTGGGCAGCGTTCTTAACGTACCCGAAGGCTTTCCGCCCGGAAGCGACACCGCGATAATGTCCATTTTCGGCTGCAATCCGCACTTTTGCTATTCCGGAAGAGCGCCGCTTGAGGCTGCGGCACAGGGTATTTCCCTTTCTCCCGGCGACGCTGCCTACCGTTGCAATAACGTTACATTAACGGACGACGAGACCGTTCCTTTTGAAGAAAAGCGTATCGTTTCGCACTCCGGCGGAGGTTTGTGCGAAAAGCAGGGCGTCGAGCTTGTGGAATATCTTTTCGCCCACCCCGAATTCAAAACACTCGCGGACAGAGCGGGAATGTGCGTCTACCCCACAGAGTCCTACCGCCACATCGCCGTTCAGAAACAGGTCGATATCAAAGGGCTGGAGCTTGCGCCGCCGCACGACCATATAGGAGAGCTCGTTTCGGATAATCTTCCGAAGGGCTGCGAAAACGCCGCCGTTCTGACGGAGCTTATGAAAAAGGCAAACGAGCTTCTGCAGAACCACCCGTTCAACGCGGCTCGCAGGAACGAGGGAAAGTTCCCCGGCAACGCGATATGGTTCTGGGCCGAAGGCACGGCCGCAAAGCTTCCGAGCTTCAAGGAGCAGTACGGCAAGACCGGCGCCGTCGTTTCCGCCGTTCCTCTGTGCCACGGCATAGCGAGGCTCACAGGGCTCGATGTTATAATGGTCGAAGGCGCAACGGGCGAAGTCGAAACGAACTACGAGGGCAAGGTCAAAGCGGCGCTTAACGCGCTCGAAACGCACGACTTTGTCGCCGTTCATCTTGAGGGTCCGGACGAGTGCACGCATTGCGGTGACCTGAAGGGCAAGATACAGGCTATCGAATGGCTGGACAGCCGCGTGGTCGAGCCTTTGTGCAAAGCTCTCGAAGCCGAGGGAGAAGACTTCCGGATGCTGATTTTAAGCGATCACAAAACTCTCACGAGCAATCGCCAGCACGACGGCGATCCTGTACCATACATTATATACGACTCACGCCTCAATACGCAAGCAGGACTTTCATATTCTGAGGCAAACGGGCTCAAGGGCAAGTATTTTTCCGACGGAATCGAACTTATGCCCTCGCTTTTTGAACTTAATTAGCAAGAAATTCGTCGTAACTGCTGCATACACAGCGAAGGGAGCTGACGGGTCATGCGCACAATAACGGAAAAAGCCTATGCAAAACTCAACATTTCGCTTGACGTAGTGGCGAAACGTACCGACGGCTACCATGATATGCGCATGGTCATGCAGTCCGTTTCGCTGTGTGACGACGTAAAAATCGCACTTCGTGGTGACGGCGAGATTAAGCTTTCGACCAATCTCCGCTTCCTTCCGGGCGATGACCGCAACATTGCCTCAAAAGCGGCCGCGGCCTTTTTCAGCAAACTGGGCAGAAAAGACATCGGAGCAGACATTGAAATATTCAAGCGTGTGCCCGTCTGCGCAGGCATGGGCGGCGGTTCATCGGATGGCGCTGCAGTTCTCCGCGCCCTTAACGCCCTCACGGGAAAGCCCTTTTCCCGCGAGGAGCTGGAAAACATGGGCGCTTGCCTCGGTTCGGACATTCCCTTCTGCGTTGCCGGCGGAACCTCGCTCGCCGAGGGACGCGGCGAGATGCTTTTTGACCTGCCGCCTTTGCCCTTCTGCCGCTTCGTTATTGTCAAACCCAAGTTTTCCGTCTCAACGCCGGAGCTTTTCGCAAGGCTCGACCTTGCTTCGGTTAAATATCACCCCGATACGCAGGGCATTGTGTCCTCAATAAATAACGGAGACCTCAGGGGCGTCAGCCGGAGGCTTTATAATGTCTTCGAAGATGTTTTGCCCGCGAAACCGAATGATATTCCGAAAATTAAAGCCATGCTGCTCGACTGCGGCGCGCTGGGCGCCGTAATGACGGGAACCGGCTCCGCCGTTTTCGGTATTTTCGACGATGAGCTCAAGGCAGGCCGCGCGTATGAAACCCTTTCCTCGCGGTATGCGGAGGTCTTTCTTGCCGAACCGCAGGGCATTCTTGCGGTCTGACTCCCTGTCCCCGCTGTTGTATAAGCGCCTAAAAAACTGCCGATAATATGTATGACTAACTACATAAGGCGGTTTTTTTATGAAGCAACATCTTAAAATCTGGGAAATATCACTCCTTTTCGCTCTGTGCGTCACTCTATTCACGGGACTCTTCGCAAGAGCCGAACAGAAGCAGCTGTCAAACGAGCTGATACGCCTGCACGTCATTGCAAATTCCGACACGGCAAGCGACCAGGCGGCAAAGCTGAATGTGCGCGACAGCATACTGTGCGTCCTGACCCCTATGCTCGAGGGCGTGAGCAATACGGAAGAAGCGAAAGAGGTCATAAGCGGCGCGCTTCCGCTGCTTTGCGGTCAAGCTCGGAACAGTCTTGGGAGCGACGGAAAATACTATTCCGTAAAAGCGCTGCTCTGCGTCGAAACTTATCCAACCCGGGAATATACTGGATTCGCTCTGCCTCCGGGCGACTACGTTTCGCTGAAGATCATCCTCGGCGAGGGCAGAGGTCACAATTGGTGGTGCGTCGCTTTTCCGCCGCTGTGCATGACATCCGTCGAAAACGAGGACGCATTTTCAGAGCTTTCGGAAGACAGCGCAAAGCTCATCTCGAGCAGCGGCAGCGAATACCGGCTCAGGTTCCGTATCATTGAGCTGTACGAGGAGCTCAGACAGGCGTTAAAATAATCAGAACGCGTTCAGTTTTTTGCCTCGTTGCCTTGACAACGATAATAAAGGGTGCTAGAATGACCTTAATCTCCGTGGGGGAGTAGTCAGCGCTTATAAAGCGGTTCAAGTCAACATACATGGCAGTTAACCTGCCTGGCTTGCATTAAATGACCAGACTCATGGATAGGCATTGCCTGTCCATGAGTCTTTTTTCAGGATGAAAAGCGCGCACCCGGTTACAACTATTATATATGGAGGAGCATCAATGAAGTATTATTGCAGCGAGATCGACGAGGTTCTTGTCGAAACAAAAAGCTCGCGCGGCGGCCTCAGCTCGGCGGAGGCGGAAAAACGTCTTGAGGAAAACGGTAAAAACAAACTTGCCGAAGGAAAAAAGGACTCTCTTATAAAGCGTTTCTTTAAACAGATGGCAGACCCGATGATTATCATCCTCATCGTTGCGGCTGTAATCTCGGCAGTTACCTCCTCCTATTCCAACGAGGGTTTTGCCGACGTTTTCATCATCATGTTCGTCGTCATCGTTAACGCCGTTTTGGGTGTTTATCAGGAGAACAAGGCCGAAAAGGCTCTTGAAGCGCTGCAGGAAATGGCGTCATCGACCAGCAAGGTCCTCCGTGACGGCAGGATCATCGTTATCAAAACCGAAAACCTAGTGGTCGGCGATGTCGTAATCCTCGAAGCCGGCGACGCCGTTCCTGCCGACGGACGCATTATAGAATCCAACAGCCTGAAAATCGAGGAAGCAGCTCTAACCGGCGAAAGTGTCCCCGTCGATAAATACATTGACCTGCTCAATCTCAGAGAAAGCTCGGACATTCCGCTTGGCGACCGCAAAAATATGGTATATATGGGCAGCACCGTCGTTTACGGACGCGGCGCGGCGGTCATCACCGACACCGGCATGAGCACCGAAATGGGCAAGATTGCCGACGCGCTGGAAAACGCGGAAGCGGGTCTTACCCCCCTCCAAAAGAAACTTGGGCAGCTCAGCAAAATACTCACCTGGCTTGTTCTCGGCATATGCATTGTTATTTTCGCAGTCAGCCTCATACGCGAGGGAACTCTCTCTGCAGGCGTCGTTCTCAACAGCTTCATGATAGCGGTCAGTCTCGCCGTTGCGGCGATACCCGAGGGTCTTGTCGCCGTTGTGACAATAGTCCTCTCCATCGGCGTAACCAATATGAGCAAAAAGAACGCGATCATCCGCAAGCTGACGGCAGTCGAAACCCTCGGCTGCGCTCAGATAATCTGCTCTGACAAGACCGGAACGCTCACTCAGAACAAGATGACCGTAGTTGAATACTACAGCGAAAATCAAAAAATGCTTGCCACCGCAATGGCTCTGTGCTGCGACGCGGAGCTTGATACAGACGGTACGGTTACCGGAGAGCCGACCGAAAACGCTCTTGTATACTGGGCAAAATCAATAGGTCTTATGAAATACGACCTGACCGAGGACGAGCCGAGAATCGGCGAGGCTCCCTTCGACAGCATCCGCAAAATGATGAGCACCGTCCACAGGACGGAGCGCTCCGTAATCCAGTACACAAAGGGCGCGCCGGATGAGGTGCTCCGCATCTGCTCGACATATTTCAAGGACGGCAAAGCGGTTCCGCTCACGGACGACGCCGTGTCTGTCATCCTTGCGGAAAACAAAAGAATGGCCGGCAAAGCGCTTCGCGTCCTCGCGGCCGCAATTAAGCCGCATGCGACCGAGCCTTTGAGCTACAGTCCCGAGGACCTCGAAAAAGACCTTTGCTTCGTCGGGCTCGTCGGAATGATAGATCCCGTCCGTCCCGAGGTCAAGGACGCAATCGAGCAATGCCGCTCCGCCGGCATCCGCCCTATAATGATAACGGGCGACCACATCGATACGGCAAGCGCGATAGCCAGAGAACTTGGCATTCTCGCCGAGGGCGACATCGCAGTCTCAGGCTCTCAGATTTCGGAAATGAGCGACGAGGAATTTGAAAGCCGTTTCCGTGACATTTCCGTTTATGCGCGCGTTCAGCCCGAGCACAAGGTGCGTATAGTCAACGCCTGGAAAAAAGCGGGCTTCATTACCGCGATGACCGGTGACGGCGTAAACGACGCACCCAGCATCAAGTCTGCCGACATCGGGGTCGGAATGGGCATAACTGGTACCGACGTCACGAAGAACGTTGCGGACATGGTTCTTGCTGACGACAACTTCGCAACCATTGTCGGAGCCGTCAAGGAAGGCAGAAGGATATACGACAATATCCGCAAGGCGATACAGTTCCTGCTCAGTTCCAACATGAGCGAGGTTCTGAGTATTTTCGTTGCGACGCTGCTCAGCTTCACGATACTCAAGCCCGTCCACCTTCTCTGGATCAACCTCGTAACTGACTGCTTCCCCGCTCTCGCTCTCGGCCTTGAGGGCGAGGAGCCGAACATTATGCGCCGTAAGCCCCGCCCGTCAAGCGACGGCGTTTTTGCCGGCGGAGTCGGAGTGGACGTTGCCTATCAGGGCTTAGTTGTCACAATCCTCACGCTCGCGGCTTACTTCCTCGGTCACATAATGGAAGGCGGCTCCTGGGCGTCGCTGCAGTCAAACGACGGCATAACGATGGCCTTTTTAACGATGAGCATGGCTGAAATCTTCCACAGCTTCAATATGCGCTCGCAGCGCGGAAGCCTGTTCTCTCTCAAAAAGCAGAACTGGGCCTTGCTGCTGGCGGGACTCGCGAGTCTGGTTTTGACCACCGCCGTTCTCTATATTCCGTTCCTTCAGAAGTCCTTCGGTTTTGAGCACATCAGCCTTACGGAATACGCCGTCGCGCTTGCACTTGCCTTCTGCGTCATACCGATTGTTGAAGTCGTCAAGTTCTTCCAGCGCAAAAACGCAGCGCGCAAAAAAGCGTAGCTGTAACCTAATAATCTGCGTTGTTAAGCCCGCCGAAAATTCGGCGGGCTTTTTTTACAAGCCTATTGACAATTGGAAATATAGTGATATTATTCTGATATCATCTTAATATGCTCCATCCGGAGATAATTATTATATATTGGAGGAACATCTATGGGAAACACCGAACTTTTTTCCGAACAGAAAAAGCTGAAAGCGCCTAACGGCATGGCTATGCTCATAATCAACACTCTGGTCATCCTCGCCTGCATCGCGGGAGTGATAGTCGGATCCGAAAAAGGTGAGGCCGGCAGCGGTCTGGGCATTGTGCTTGCTGTTTTATGCTCTCTTATCGGCTTCATCATCTGCCCCATACTGTATGCCGGACTTAAGGTACTCAAGCCAAACGAGGCTCTTGTGCTGACTCTCTTCGGCAAGTATCACGGCACGCTCGAAGGCGCGGGCTTCTACTTTGTCAATCCCTTTGTCTCAGCCGTAAATCCAACCAAGTCGACCGCAGCGGAAACTGCGCAGAAACAGAAACAGAGAACAGATAAATCAGAAAAAACCGATACTGCCGGAGGAAAAGCGGTTTCCCTCAAGGTTATGACGCTCAACAACGACCGTCAGAAGGTCAACGACAAGCTCGGCAACCCCATCGAGATCGGCGTTGTCGTCATCTGGCGCGTAGTGAACGCAGCAAAGGCCGTTTTCAATGTCGATAACTACATAGAGTTTCTTTCAATCCAGGCGGACAGTTCTCTGCGCAACATTGTAAGAATTTACCCCTACGACATCTGGAATGAGGACGAGAGTTCCGACGAGCTTTCCCTGCGCGGCAGCAGCCAGGAGGTTGCTTTGAAACTCAAGCAGGAGCTCCAGACAAAGGTCGAGGACGCCGGTCTCGAGATTGTCGAGACACGCATCACGCATCTTGCATACTCTCCGGAAATCGCCGCCGCGATGCTGCAGCGTCAGCAGGCCAGCGCGATTATCGACGCGCGCAAGCTCATCGTAGAGGGTGCTGTCGGCATGGTTCAGATGGCTCTCACCAAGCTGAGCGAAAACGACATTGTCGAGCTTGACGACGAGCGCAAGGCTCAAATGGTTTCGAATCTTCTTGTCGTGCTCTGCGGCAACAAGGAAGCCCAGCCGATAGTCAACAGCGGTTCAATTTATTAGACGCCATGGATAAGAACGAAAAATCAAAAAAGCAGGTTCCCCTGCGGCTTTCGCCCTCGTTATATGACAAGCTCGCCTCCTGGGCGGATGATGATTTTCGCTCTGTGAACGGGCAGATAGAGTTTCTGCTGAGCGAGTGCGTTAAAAAACGCTATGGCAAAAATGCTTTAAACGAGGGACAGAAAGAAAAGTAGCGCCCCGTAAAACTATGCAAAAACGCCGCACCCGAACCCGGGTGCGGCGTTTATTATTGCTATCCTATTTTTTCAGACCGTCCAGAACCGCCTGAACCTTGGCGGAATCCGCAGAAACTATGTAGAATACATAAAGCCCGTCCTGCGTTACGATAGCGTCGTCCAGCTTCGGCATTTCCAGCGGCGCGTAGGACTCGTATATTGTTCTCTGGGTCTCGACCCTTGCCTTGGCATTGGCCGAGATTTTAGCCGCCGCTTCTTCGTCGGCGCACTTGATAAGGGCAATCTCTTCGGTCGTCGCTCCCGTCGAGCAATACTCGACACACTCGGTAACCTCCGCATCTTCAAAGCCGTAGAACGAAGCTGCGATTTCCTTATTGACCGGGCTTAGTATGTCCGAAAAGGCTCCGCTGTCTGCAATCTGCTTGCCTAGAGCCTCGAGATCGTACTCCGCGGGTTTGGCTTTCTCCGTACAACCCGTTAAAGCTCCGAAAACCATGCAAAAAGCCAGAAATGCCAAACCAACCCTCTTCATAATAAACCCCTCAACTCTTTATACTCTATACGTAATGTGTCTTTACATAGTCAAGCCATGTCTGATATACCTTTGCCGAAAAATGCACGCCGTCTGTTGTTTCATTTGCCGGAAGGTATCCGTCCTCACCTGCAAGCGCATCCACAAGATCCATATAATAGCAGCTTTTATCCGCCGCCAACTGGCGGAGAGCCGTGTTATATTCCGTTATGCGCGTCATATTAAAAGTTTCGCTGCTGGCTGACTTCGCAGCGCTGACGGGCGTGAGCCCCATGATATAAATGTCGCAGTCCGGCTGAGCGGCGATTATGGAGTCGAGCATATTGCTGTAATATTCGATGAACGTATCGACGTCAAAGCCGATTTCGTTAATGCCGAGGAGGATATAAATCTTGCCGTAGGGTTTTTGTGTCAGCCCCTGAACAAGCGTTCCTGCCGCACCGTTATCAAGCGTGATACAGGCCTTGCTCGTCGCTCCGACTACGGTCATGCTCGTTGCGGCATAATAGTCGCAGGTCGTAAGCCCGGAAAACAGCCGGAAGCCGTCCATGAGAGAATTCCCCATGAAAGCGGCGTCCTCAAAAAACGTGTCGTCCACGGGGTCGCGAAGCGCAAGATCGGGACCGGAGACAGGCGTTTCCGAAGGCGAAGGAGAAGGAGATTCCGTCTGAACCGAAGGATCCCCGGCTACCTCGGGCGGAACCACAGCTTCCTGCGAAGCCACCGCCGAGGGCTGCGCCGACTGTGCCGCTTCCGGGTCTTCCGGCAACCTTCCATAGTATACGAGAAGCACTACCAAAGCTACAATAAGTATAAAAAAAGCGGCTCTTATTCCATTGTATTTCTTATTAAAACGCGTCACAGCAGAAGCAGGCCCCTTTATGTATAAGTCACATTATGTCTACCTTGTCAACTATCTACATTATAGCAAGCGATTTACAATATGCAAGAACTATTTTGCTTTTTTTCGACTTTTCTTTATGCATTTTTTCATCCTTTTTTGCCTGTGCCGCGGAGCCATCCCGACAGGCGGAGGAGACCCGGTGCAAAGAGGCTCTAAGGGCATAAATAAAGCCCTTTACGCTGCGGAAACAATTGACCCTTTCTGGGTTTAATGATATAATTTCTTAATAACTATTTTGTGCTGCTGATTTTTGCGGGGGTTTTTATGTGGATTTCTGATAAATGGAAGGACTACGAGCTTATCGACTGCTCGGACGGCCAGAAACTTGAGCGCTGGGGCAGCCAGATACTTGTGCGGCCCGACCCTCAGACCATCTGGAACACCGTGCGGACAAATCCCGCCTGGAACAGACCCTCGGCAAAATACAGCCGCAGCCCGACCGGCGGCGGTCACTGGGAAAAAAGCGGCCTCCCCGAAAGCTGGAAGATACGCTACGATGAGCTGACGTTCAATGTCAAGCCCATGAACTTCAAACATACCGGCATCTTTCCCGAACAGGCTACGAACTGGGACTTTGCGATGAGTAAAATTAGAAACGCAGGTCGCCCAATCAGCGTTCTGAACCTCTTTGCCTATACGGGAGCCGCGACCCTTGCCTGCGCCAAAGCCGGCGCTTCGGTCTGTCATGTGGACGCCGCGAAAGGCATGGTATCCTGGGCAAAGGAAAACGCCGTCTCTTCTGGGCTTGAGAACGCTCCGATTCGCTGGATAGTCGACGACTGCAGTAAGTTTGTAGAACGCGAAATCCGGCGCGGCAAGCGCTATGACGCCATCATAATGGACCCCCCCTCCTACGGACGCGGACCGGACGGCGAGACCTGGAAGCTCGAGGAGAACCTTTGGGACTTTGTCTGCCTCTGCGCGGGAGCTCTTTCGGACGAGCCGCTCTTTGTCATCATAAATTCCTACACGACGGGGCTTTCGCCCTCCGTTCTCACTTATATCTCCGAAAGCGTTTTCACAAAAAAATACGGCGGAATGAGTGAAAGCCGCGAGCTCGGGCTCCCCGTTTCGGAATCAGGACTGGTTTTGCCCTGCGGCGCGAGTTGCCGCTGGCGGGCAAAGCAAAAGGAAAACTTATGAACTCAATTATACAGGTCAAAGACGCCGTGTTCAGCTACGAGGGCGAGGAAGCTCCCGCGCTCAACGGCACAACGCTCGAAATAGAGGAAGGCAGCTTCGCAGTCGTTCTCGGGCACAACGGCTCGGGAAAATCGACGCTTGCCAAGCACCTTAACGGCATCCTTGTCCCCGACGGGGGCTGCATACTTGTCAACGGAATGGACACGCGTGACGAGAGCAGGCTCCTCGAGATAAGGCGCACCGTCGGCATGGTCTTTCAAAACCCCGACAACCAGATGGTCGCCTCGGTCGTTGAGGACGACGTGGCCTTTGCCCCCGAAAACCTGGGTCTGCCTCCCGACGAGATACGGGCCCGCGTGGACGAAGCGCTGAAGCTGGTGGATATGTACGATTACCGTCTGCACGCGCCGCATCTTCTCTCCGGCGGTCAAAAGCAGCGTGTTGCCATTGCCGGCGTCATCGCCATGCGTCCGCGCTGTATCGTGCTGGATGAGCCGACCGCGATGCTTGACCCGGCGGGACGGCGCGAGGTCATCGGTACAATCAAGCGTCTTTGCCGTGTTAACGGCATTACAATAGTGCTCATTACCCACCACATGAACGAGGCAATCGACGCGGACCGCGTTTTCGTCATGTCAAAAGGCAAAGTTGTCAGCGAGGGCACGCCGAAAGAGGTTTTTGCGGATGTGGAGCACCTGAAGGCCGAGGGTCTGACCGTCCCCGACACGGCGGAGCTTCTCTATGAGCTCAGGCTTGCGGGCTTCACTTTCCCCAAGGGGACGCTGACGGTCGACGAATGCGCAAAGGCGATAGCCTCCGCTTTGAAATGAACACCCGAAAGTGTGGGGGACTTGAACCCCCACGCCAAAAATAAAGGAATAGATAAAATGCCGACCATAAAGACAGAAGCTCTGACGCACGTTTACAGCCCGGGCGGTCCCTTTGAGAGCACCGCACTCGAAAATGTGAATATTGAAATCGCTCAAGGGGAATTTGTGGGGCTCATAGGACACACGGGTTCGGGCAAGTCCACCTTTGTCCAGCATCTGAACGGGCTTCTTCTGCCGACGGGAGGCAGAGTGCTTCTGGACGGAACAGACCTGAATTTGTCAAAAAAATTCCGCCACGAGGCGAGGTTCAAGGTCGGGCTCGTGTTTCAGTATCCCGAATATCAGCTTTTCGAGGAAACGGTCTATAAGGACATTTCCTTCGGGCCCCGCAACATGAAGCTCTCAAAGCAGGAAATCGACGTCAGGGTACGGGAAGCCGCAGGCTTTGTAGGCGTACCGGAAGAAATTTTTGAAAAATCGCCGCTTGAGCTTTCGGGCGGACAGAAGCGCAGGACAGCCATTGCCGGCGTCATCGCCATGCGACCCGAGGTTCTTGTTCTGGACGAGCCCACGGCCGGTCTTGACCCGGAGGGCTGCGAAAGTATATTGAAAAACATCTCCGACTACCGCAAAGCGACCGGCGCGACGGTAATTCTCGTTTCGCACAGCATGGAGGATATTGCGCGTATAGCCGACAGGCTCATCGTTTTCGACGGCGGCAGCGTCTGCATGGACGGACGCCCCGAAGAAATTTTCTCCGACGCGCAGCGGCTTCGCTCCATAGGTCTCGACGTGCCCATCGTGACAGACATTGCGGCGAAACTCCGCGAGCTCAGGGTGCCTGTCCCCTGCTGCTACACGGTCGCGCAGCTTAGGGACGCCCTTATCTCCTTGAAAAAGGAGGGTGCGCCATGCTGAAGGACATCACGCTGGGACAGTATTTTCCCGGAAACAGCTTCATTCACAGGCTCGACCCGCGTACAAAGCTCGTCTGCACAATCATATACATCGCGGCTCTGTTTGTTGCGAAATCCTATATAACTTACGGCGCGCTGCTGCTGCTTCTGGTTTTATCGGTCGCCGTATCGAAGATACGTCCGTCGGCGCTCTTCAAGGGGCTCAAGCCGCTTGCGTTCATAATCATATTCACGGCAATCCTCAATCTCTTTTATATAAAGGGCGGGAAAGAAATATTCACCTGGTGGGTATTTACTCTTACGACCGAGGGCATCAAAACGGCATTTTTTATGGTCTTCCGTATTATGATGCTTATTACCGGCACCTTTCTTCTGACCTACACGACGACCCCGATGGCACTTACGGACGGGCTGGAGCTAATTATGAACCCGCTCAAAAAGCTTCGTGTGCCGGTACACGAGTTTTCCATGATGATGAGCATCGCCCTGCGCTTCATCCCGACTCTCATCGAGGAGGCGGACAAAATATCCAATGCGCAGAAGGCGCGCGGCGCCGATTTTGAAACAGGAAAACTCACCGAAAGAGCAAAGGCTCTCCTTCCGCTTCTCGTGCCGCTTTTTGTCAGCGCTTTCCGCCGTGCGGACGAGCTTGCAATTGCAATGGAGTCCCGCTGCTACCACGGCGGCGAGGGGCGCACGCGCATGAAAAAGCTCAGCATGAGAGCCGCCGACTTCGTTACAATCGCAGCTTTCATTATATTTCTTGCAGGCATCATCGTTCTTGCGAGGTACAGTTTATGAGAAATATAGCTCTCCGCCTCGCCTATGACGGAACGAACTATCACGGCTGGCAGGTACAGAAAAAAGACGTAACCGTCGCCGAAACGCTCGAAAACGCGCTCACGAAAATTTGTGAACATCCCGTCAAGGTCGTAGGCTGCGGAAGAACAGACGCGGGTGTGCACGCTCTGCGCTACTGCGCGAATTTCAAAACCGAGTGCGCCATTCCCACGGACCGTATACCTCTCGCCGTAAATGCCCTTCTGCCCTTTGACATAGCAGCGCTGGACGCAGTCGAGGCTCCGGAGGACTTCAATTCGATACTTTCCTGCCTTCGCAAGGAATATGCATACAGGCTTCACAATTCACGCATCCGCGACCCCTTCCTTACGAGCCGAGCCTGTTTTTTTCCTTCGGCTCTGAACGTTGACCGCATGAAAAGGGCCGCAAAGTATTTTGAGGGAACGCATGATTTCAAAGCCGTGCGGAGCCTTGGAACAGAAACTAAAACCACCGTGCGTACGATACACTGGTGCGAGCTTGAAAATGACGGCGATATGATAACGCTGCGCATCTGCGCCGACGGCTTTCTTTACAATATGGTGCGCGCAATAATGGGAACAGTCGTCTACGCGGGACTAGGAAAAATTGAGCCCTGTGACATACCCGGACTTCTGGATAACGGCGACCGCCGTCTGACGGGTCCGACAATGCCGCCTCAGGGGCTTTATATGTCCCAGGTCTGGTACGACGGGGTGGTCGGCGAGATGATGATGAAGTGAACATAAGCCTATGATTATTAACAGATAATCTATATATTTTTCAGAGAATATGCTATACTGGCAGCGTCAAAGGCTGGCGGGCAGAAAATAGCGTGGAGTGTTGATATGGTTCGTGCCGAACACACAAAACAGAAAAATACCCGCAGAATACCGGCCATTATACTTACGATGCTCGTAATTATTCTGGCGGTTCTTGTCTTCCTCTACAGGGATAAGCTGTCTGCGTCCTCCCTTTCGGAAAGTTCGGAAAATCTTTCGGACATAATCTCGGAAAGTGAGCCTTTTACATATGAAACCGGCGCTCAGCAGATGTTCGCGCTGATGGGCAGCAACCTCGCTGTTTCGTCCTCTACAGGTCTGCAGCTGCTCGACACTGAAGGCAGCACCATCTCACGGGAAGTCTTTTCCATGACGAACCCCGCCGTCTGTTCCTGCGAAAGCTCCTGCGCTTTTTATGACGTCGGAGGCAAATCGCTCCGCATCTACAAGAACGGCGAATTTCAAAATATGGATCGTGATTCCGAAATCATCTCGGTAGCTGTCAACAGCGCGGGCTTTTATGCCGTTGCGGGCTATGAGGCGGGCTACAAGGGCAGCGTCACGGTTTATAACTCGGAGCTCAATGCGGTTTACGAGTGGTTTTCCGGCTCTGGCTACATTGTCGACGCCGCCGTATCGCCCGATAGCGAGACTCTCGGCGTTCTCTGTGTCGAATCCACGGGAAGCGTTGTCCACCTCTTTCATTTTGACAGCGAAAAGGAGTATGCCTCCGCTTCCGTTGCGGATGATCTCGCCTTCAGGCTCAGTTTTGAAGACGGCGGCAACTTCTGCCTTCTTTCCGAAAAAGCCATCCACTTCTACTCCTCCGGCGGAAAGGAGCTTTCCTCCTACTCCTTCGGCGAGGATTACCTTGCAGACTATGAGCTCAGCGAGGACATCTGGGCTGTAGTCCTCAGCAAATATGTTTCGGGAAGCGATGTGACGCTCCTAAGCTTCGGAAGCGGCGGAAAGGAAGCCGGCTCCGTTTCGCTCTCCTCCGAACCTCTTTCGCTTTCCTCACAGGGAGGAAAGCTGCTCGTTCTCGACTCCTCCGACGCTTCGCTTTATTCACACGACCTTCGCCTGCAGAAGCAGAACCATGTCGTTCCCGGCTTTGTATCGGCCGTTTTGCTGCCGAAAGGCAGCGTGCTCCTTCTTTCCCCGCACTACGGAGAGAAATGCGAATTTCGATGACAGCCGCTTTTGCCGCGCGTCCTTCTAGCGGCGGCAGGGATAATAAAAGCACGGGCGTATTCTGACGGCCGGACGAAGTGAGGTAAGGTATGAGATTTCTTTTTGAGGCGGTTTTGCTTTTTATAATTCTGTTCTGCATCTGGAATGGATATAAAAAAGGTCTTGTAATGTGCATAGGGACCGTACTTGCAATAATAATATCTCTATATGTGGGCGATCTTCTGGGCGATACGTTTTCAAGTGCGGTACAGCCCGTTATGCGTCCTTTCGTAAGCGGATATATGGACGGGACGGAAGGCATAATAACCGAAAACGCAAACGAGCTTCTCGGCACAGCCAACAGCGGTCTTTCGCTGGATGACGCTTTGGATCAGAACCCCGACATTAAATACGAGCTCTGCGTCGAAAGCTACAAAAAGGTCGGTATATACAGTTCTGCGGCAAAGAAAATGGCTAATGAGGCTATAGCTCTGGCAGACGCGGAAGACGAGCTGCTGACCACGGCGATAGTGGACATTATGTGCCTCAAGCTCTCCTACAGTCTGATTTTCATTCTGTTTTTCCTGCTTTCGATTATAATCATTACTGTTGCGGGCAATCTTTTCAATCTCAGCTTCAAGATCCCCGGAAAAGACAAACTCAACAATGTCGGAGGCGCCATAGCAGGCGGCGTTACCGGCCTTCTGATTTGTATGACCATAGTTTGGGTACTAAGATTCTGCGGCGCGGCGCTGCCCGAAGAGGATATGCGCCATACCCTGCTTACCGCCCTGCTGTTAAAAATAAACCTGTTGCCGGTGGTTCTGTCTATATAGTACCGGAAACCGTCTCTGACTAACTCAAGGAGAACATCTTATGCAGCCAACAGTTTGCGCTCGTTGTAAAAAGAATATGGCCGTTATATTTATATCCAAAATCGAAAACGGAGAGACCGTCAACGAGGGTCTCTGCCTTAAGTGCGCTCGCGAGCTTCATATCAAGCCCGTTGACGATATTATGGCCAAAATGGGCATCTCAGATGAAGACCTCGACACGATAACTTCCGAAATGTCCGCGGTCATCGGCGGAACCGATGAACCCTCTGAAACCGATAACCCCGATATGCCTGAGGACGAAGCCGGAAAAACGGCGACTTTCCCCTATCTCAACAGGCTTTTCGGAGCCGACAGTATGTTCAACCCCATGAACGGCTCTTTTTCTCCGCCTCCATCGCCCTATGAAAATCATTCCTCCAAGAACGATACCAAAGAGCAGTATGCGCGAAGCAGCTCAAAGCTCAAGTTTTTGAACAACTACTGCATCAACCTCACGGAACGCGCCAGTGAGGGAACGCTTGACAATATGATAGGACGCGAGGAAGAGCTCGAGCGCGTCATCCAGATATTGAACCGCCGTCAGAAGAACAACCCCTGTCTGATAGGCGAACCCGGCGTCGGAAAAACGGCGATTGCCGAAGGTCTTGCCCAGCGCATCGTGAGCGGAAAGGTGCCCTATAAGCTCCGCGACAAGGAGGTTATGCTTTTGGACCTCACCGCTCTTGTCGCCGGAACACAGTTCCGCGGTCAGTTTGAGAGCCGCATGAAAGGACTCATCGAGGAAATCAAGAAGCAGGGCAACATTATCCTCGTCATTGACGAGGTGCATAACATCGTCGGTGCAGGCGACGCCGAAGGCAGCATGAACGCCGCAAATATCCTCAAGCCTGCGCTCTCCAGAGGCGAAATACAGGTCATCGGCGCGACCACCTTCACGGAATACCGCAAGCACATCGAAAAGGACTCCGCGCTTGAACGCAGGTTCCAGCCGGTTATCGTAACCGAACCCTCCATTGAAGACAGTGTGAAAATACTCACAGGCATTGCGCATTACTACGAAGACTACCACGGCGTAGCGATTTCCGAGGAGATGTGCCGTAAGGCCGTAGTTATGTCCGAGCGCTATATCACCGACCGCTATCTGCCTGATAAGGCCATCGACCTTATCGACGAGGCCTGCTCTGACGTTAACCTCAAAAGCCCCGAAATCGAGCGAATGTCTGCAATCAGCAAGGAGCTTGCCGACCTTGACAAGGAGCGTGAGCTTCTGCTCACCGACAGCGGAAACGATGGCAATTTTGCGCGCCTTGCAGAGATACGCAGCCTCTGCCTGCAGCTTACTGACGAGCAGATGCGCCTGCGTGCAAAGGGAAAGCCCGCTCTTACGGAGGAAAACCTTGCCAGAGTAATCGAGCTATGGACTAAGATACCCGCGAGCAGTGTACGCGAGGACGAATTTGAAAAGCTCTCCGAGCTGCACACGCGTCTGAAAGCGCACATCATCGGGCAGGACGCTGCTGTCGAAACAGTTTGCGCGGCAATTAAGCGCAACCGCATCGGGCTTTCAGCAAAGCATAAGCCCGTCAGCTTCATATTCGTCGGAAACACAGGCGTAGGCAAAACTGAGCTTGTTAAGCGTCTGGCCGAGGACCTGTTCAACTCCCCCGAGTCGCTCATTCGTCTTGATATGTCGGAATTCATGGAAAAGCATTCTGTCTCCCGCATCATCGGCTCGCCTCCGGGCTATGTCGGCTATGACGAGGCGGGGCAGCTTACAGAGAAAATACGCCGCAAGCCATACTCCGTTATCCTTTTCGACGAAATCGAAAAGGCTCATCCCGACGTTATGAACGTGCTCCTGCAGATACTGGACGACGGCAGGATAACCGACGCGCAGGGCAGGACGGTAAATTTTGAAAACACCGTAATAATCATGACCACCAATGCCGGAAGCGACAGAAAAGAAGGCAAGGTCGGCTTCGGCGGCTCCGTTGCCGATCTCGGCAAGGATCGGGCAATAAAGGCTCTAAAGGACTTCCTGCGGCCCGAGTTTATAAACCGCATCGACGAAATCGTCTATTTCAACAGCCTGACGGAGGAGAACTTCCTCGGTATAGCAAAGCTGATGCTCGACGAGCTGCGTGTTGCCATGTCGGAAAAGAGCGTTGAGTTCAGCTACGACGAGGCTCTGGTCGAATACCTTGCCAGAAAGAGTTTTTCTCTCACCTACGGGGCAAGAAATCTGCGCCGCCTCATCCAGAAGGAAATAGAGGACGCGATGGCGACGGAAATCATCGACAACTGCCACGGAAATGTTTCCGGTATACGGGTCACGGTTGTGGACGACAAGCCAAAGATCACGGCATTCTGACAAATAGAAAAAGCCCGACTGCGTTTGCAGTCGGGCTTTATAATGCAAAACTTATTTATAATAGTCCAGCGCCGCCAGATCGGTTATAATTGCGCTGCACGAACCGTCGTTGAGTGCTTCAAAGCACGCTTCCGTACCTCCCGGAACCCTGACGATGTACTCCGGCTTTTCCTTAAGAGCCGAATTACTCTCCAGCACCGCTTCGAAATAGCTGTTTTCGCTGAGCGTGAGCGTTTTTCCCGAGAGTGACCTTACGCTCCCGACGCCCGAGCCCGCAAGCGACGCGAGCACAATGGTATTTTTTATATAGACGGGCGACTGATTGATCTCGGTGTTTTCCTTATCATAGGCAAAACCGCCCCATACGCAGTCCACATCTCCGGAGTTGAGCTCCACTGTCGCCTGCGAGACGTCGATTGGAATAAATTTTGCCTTCCAGCCAAGCTCCTTACAGACCTCTCTGGCAAGGTCAACGTCGAAGCCCGTCGCCGAGCCTCCGGCGTTTGTTCCGGAAAACGGCAGCCGACCCGCGTCGTAGCCGATGATAAACGTGCGTTTCTCGGCATCCGCGGTATAGTCCTTGAGCGCATTTTCGTCGCCCTTGAGCTGCGAAACATCCTCTCCGAACCACTTGAGGGACAGCTCCGAAACCTTTCCGGACGCCTGTAGAACCTTGAGCGCGGAAATAACAGACTCCCCGGCCTTATCGTCAAGCCTGAAGGCGACGCAGAATTCCTGCTGCTGCAGCCTGTCTGCAACGCGGTATTTACCGTTGCCTCCGAAAGCGCAGCCGGTTATTGATAATATAAGCAAAATTATAAGGGCAAGCGCAATAAAGCGCGTCTTATTTTTCATAAACACCACCGATAATGTGACAGTTTTCATATGTTCTATATAATATTATAGCTCCTGTCACAATTCAAGTGGAATTTGTAAACTCTTGTAACTAAAATCCGGAGGAACTTTTGTAGGTTCCTCCAGATTTACATTTTTGAATTTGCCTCTTCAGCACCAACATCATTGTTCCTCCGAGTATCTTGCAAGGAACTGCTTTGTGCGCTCCTCCTTGGGATTGCCAAGAACGTCCTCGGGTGCGCCCTGCTCGACAATTACGCCGCCGTCCATAAAAATCACTCTGTCGGCAACGGCTCGCGCAAAAGCCATTTCATGTGTGACGATGACCATGGTCATATGTTCCTCGGCCAGCTTGCGTATGACCTTGAGCACCTCTCCCGTCAGCTCCGGGTCGAGCGCGCTCGTGGGTTCGTCGAAAAACAGTATCTGAGGCTCCATGGCGAGCGCACGCACAATCGAAACGCGCTGCTGCTGACCGCCCGAAAGCTGATAGGGGTAGCTGTCCGCCTTGTCCTCAAGCCCCATCTTGGCAAGCAGCCCGCGGGCTTTTGCAACTGCCTCGCCCTTCCCGCGTTTCTGTACGTTCATAGGCGCGTCGATTACGTTTTTCAGCACCGAATAGTGCGGGAACAGGTTGAAGTTCTGGAAAACCAGCCCAAAATATGAGCGCGTCTTTCTAAGCTCCGCTTTTGAAACATACTGCGCCCTGCCGTTCTCCCCCGTTTCCGCAACCTTGTTTCCGAGATAACCGAGATAGCCCGCATCTATCGTTTCAAGCAGCGTCGCGCAGCGCAGAAGCGTCGATTTTCCGCTGCCGGAGGGACCGATGATTGCAAGCACCTCGCCTTGATTGACCGTTAAGGAAATATCCTTGAGCACTTCAAGCTCATCGAAACGCTTTTCGATATTCCGCATTTCAAGTATCGTTTTTTCGTTCATCTTCTCTCCCTCACTGGTAATACGCAAGGCGGTTTTCAGCTTTTTCCATTGCCACCGCGACAATGAGGTTGAACACATAATAGAAAACAGCGGCCCCTACGAAGGGCATAACGGAACTTTCCTTGGCTGCAATCTGCTTTGCGACCGTGAACATCTCCGCATATGCGATGACAAAAGCGAGAGAGGTGTCCTTGACAAGCGTTATAACTTCGTTTGTGACGGCGGGCAGGATGTGCTTGACGACCTGCGGAAGGATGATTTTGATAAACGCCTGTCCCTTCCGATAGCCCAGCACTTCCGCCGCCTCATACTGGCCTTTCGGCATTGCTTCGATTCCGCCGCGGTAGATCTCGGCAAAATAGGCTGCGTAGTTGATGGCAAAAGCTATTATAACGGCGGAAAACTGATAGGCGTTTGAGATTTTGATGCCGAATATATACCACGGTCCGAAATAAACGACCATAATCTGAAGCATGAGCGGTGTTCCGCGCATTATCGAGATATAAACCTTAACAATAAAACTTATCGGTTTAAATCCCGCGATTTTGCGCAGAACAGCGCTTTTCGCTTCCCCGAGGCAGGCAAAAGGCGCCCACTTGGACATCCTTCCGAAGGACACAAAAAGCCCCAGTGGCAGAGATAAGGCCAAAGTTAACGCGAATATCAGCACGCTGCGCGACATTCCCTCTGCCAGTCTTAAAAAAATCGCGGTAATGTTCAATACATTGCCCTCCGTATGAAAGCTGATAAAAACAGGTAACGCGGGCGGAAATATCTTTCCGCCCACGCTTTATCCTGATGCTGTATGTATACTCCGGATCTAAAGCCTCTTACTTGCCGAGGCAAACAGCGTCCTGAAGCTCCCACTTTGTAGCGATTTCCATGAATGTGCCGTCCTCAACCATTTCGTTCAGAGTTTTCTGAACCTGATCGCGGAGTTCGGTATTGCCCAGCTTGAAGCCGACGCCGTACTGCTCAGAAGCAATGGTTTGGTCAAGCATAATGTATTTGCCTTCGTTCTGTGCGATCTGGTACTGTGCAACGCCGATGTCCATAGCCACAGCGTCTGCGGCACCGGAATCGAGCGACATAAGCGCCGTTAAATAGTCGGGAACCTCGGTCAGACTTGCAAAGGTTGCGGCTAAATCAAGGTTTTCCTGGTTTTCTTCGTCCGTCAAAGCCGCGAGAGCCGAGGAGTCCGCCTGTACGAGAACGTTCTTGCCGGCAAGGCCCGCGAGGTCTTTAATGCCGGAATCGGCAGCTACGACGATTACCTGAGAGTTATCCACATAGGCTTCTGTCCATTCATAATCATTCTCGCGTCCGTTGATAGTAAAGCCGTTCCAGATGCAGTCTATAGTGCCGCTTTCAAGCTCCATGTCCTTGCTGTCCCAGTCGATGGGCTTTTTAACAAGCTCCCAACCGTTCCTCTCGCAGACTTCAGCTGCAAGATCAAGGTCGAAGCCGACATACTCGCCGCTGTCGTCGGTGTAGCCATAGGGAGGGAAGCTCGCGTCGAAACCGACCGTAAAAGTGGTGCGCTCAGCCGGTGCGGATGCAGAAGGTTCTGTGCTGGGAGCTGCGCTTGCTGTGCTTGTCTGAGCGCCGCAGCCGGCCAGAAGACTGAAGCACATAGCTAAAGCCAACATAAGTACAATAACAGTTTTGATGTTTTTCATTTCGTTTCCTCCAAAAATAATGCATATTGAATGTCG
>Ga0074193_1000970_pt1 | contig 40442 bp, 43 predicted proteins | sample EPASupsiteHSE605_FD_64523 | JGI IMG/M metagenome (GOLD analysis project Ga0074193, IMG submission 64523) | Bioremediated contaminated groundwater from EPA Superfund site, New Mexico - Sample HSE6-05 | ecosystem: Environmental > Aquatic > Deep subsurface > Groundwater > Contaminated ...
GAAGACACTGTCTTCGCACGGGTTAAACCTTCTTGCAGCACTGTCTTCGCACGTATTAGCCCTTCTTGCAGTATATAACGCAAGTTTATACTTTCTGATAGTATAGAAAGAAGGTTGATAAATTGTATTACCAACCCCCTAAATAGTTATTTTACTCAACTCATCTTTGACCAACTTGTAAACCTCATCATGAATTTCCTGTATCGTTTTCAAGCAATCATTACTTACACAGCTAATTTTTTGCCAGTTATATTTGCTTGCAATTACATTTGCGCTATTGTAGGACTTAATTTGGTATTGTTCATCAGCCTCATGGATATCTTTCTGAACGTCAGAAGATTTACCCGCTCTCTTGGAGATAAGACCAAAACTAAATTCAGGCGGCATATCCAGAAATATTACATAGTCCGGAATAGGCAGTCCAAAAATGTTATATTCAAAATCATATAACCAGTCTAAAAATTTATCCCGCTCTGATTCGTGAACTATTTTCGCCGTTTGATGAACCATATTCGAAGTTGTATAACGATCAGAAAGTATAATACCACCTTGGTTATAGAACTCTTCCCAATCCTTCTTGAAAGAGGCATACCGATCGACAGTATAAAAAGATGAAGCTATATAGGGACTTATGGTATCCGGGTCAGTACCAAACTCTCCATTTAAGTACATTTTTACTAAAGCAGACGATGGACTTGCGTAATTCGGGAACTCGATTTTCTTAATATTAAAGTTTTCAAGAACTAATCTCTGATATAGTTTCTCTGTCTGGGTAGCCTTTCCGCTGCCATCACCCGCCTCGATTATGATTAGTTTTCCTTTCATCAAACGCCTCCAGCATTATTATTTGTCATATTACAATTTTATAATATATCCGTCCAATTTTCATCAAACTAACGTTTGCTAGCGAATTAATTGTAACATTTCTTGGCCATGAATGGCAAACCTACTTCTCTGTCTAAAGAAAAACGTCGGCATGCTCTCCGTCACTAGGGAGTATACCGACGTTTTTAATATCTATCTTAGCAATTTCGACTAAGGCTTCCAAGATACGGAGTTCTTGTCATTTTGGTTGTTAAACACAATGACAAGCGACCCAATGATTGTCACCCTGATCAATTAGTTCTGGGGTACTCATTGAGCAAACCTCTTGCGCCTTTGGACAGCGTGTTCGAAAATAGCACCCTGAGGGGGGATCAATTGGGCTAGGCACATTTCCCTTCAGTACTTGACGTTGGCGTGTGGCTTCAATTTCAGGATCAGGGATCGGAATAGCCGATAATAAAGCTTGAGTATAGGGATGAAGAGGTTTTTCATAGAGGGCAAAGCTGTCAGTTAACTCAACAATTCGGCCCAAGTACATTACAGCAATTCGATGGGAAAGATGTTTAACCATGGAAAGATCGTGCGCAACAAACAAATACGTTAGACCAAGCTTTTCCTGAAGCTCTTCCAGCATGTTGACAATTTGCGCCTGAATAGATACGTCTAAGGCCGATATCGGCTCATCACAAATAATCAATTTAGGGTTAACTGATAGCGCTCGGGCTATTCCTATACGCTGGCGTTGCCCGCCGGAGAACTCATGAGGAAAACGGTTGGCGTGCTCGGGATTAAGACCTACCGTCTCCAATAATTCATAAATCCGATCGGTTCTTTTTTGTCCTCGAGCCAAACGATGAATATCCAAAGCCTCGCCAACGATATCGCCGACTGTCATTCTGGGGTTTAGCGAGGCATACGGGTCCTGGAAGATCATTTGAATATCCCGGCGCACAGCTAGCATTTCTTTGGCATTATAGCCCAGAATATTCTTCCCTTGATACTTAACTACACCAGACGTGGGTTCATATAAACGGATAATTGTACGACCCGCTGTCGATTTGCCGCAACCGCTTTCTCCGACTAAGCCCAATGTTTCCCCTTGATGCAATTGAAAAGAAATTCCATTCACAGCATGAACCTTTTTTTGCTGACGAGAAAAGATACCTCCTTCAAGGGGGAAGTGTTTTACTAGGTTTTCGACCTCTAAAATCACTTTTCTTTTCATCTCAATTCCCCCTTTTCAGCAAAAGTATGCTTGGGGGCCTGCGGATGCAGTAGCCAGCAGGCCGCTTGATGGCCAGGATTGGTCTCAGTGATTCCCGGTGGCAGTTCAGAACAAATCTTCATGGCATGTGGACAACGGGCCATAAATCCGCATCCCACCGGTGGGTTTAATAAGTCCGGAGGGGTCCCCTGGATTGGTACGAGCTTGGTTCGACGTAGGGCGTCCAAGCGCGGTACGCTTTTTAACAGTCCCCAAGTATACGGGTGTTGAGGGGATTTATATATATCCTGGACTGTACCACTCTCGACTATCTTACCCCCATACATAACGATAATCCGAGAACAGAGACCAGCAACCACACCCAAATCATGAGTAATCAAAATGATCGAGGTATTAATTTTCTGTTTTAAGTCTTTCATTAATTCGAGGATCTGAGCTTGGATTGTAACATCCAATGCTGTTGTCGGTTCGTCAGCAATTAATAATTTGGGATTGCATAACAAGGCCATAGCAATCATAACCCGTTGGCGCATTCCCCCGGAAAATTCATGGGGATATTGCTTTAAGCGGCGCTTGGCATTGGGGATGCCAACCATCTCTAAATATTTTTCCGCACGATCCATAGCTTCCTGTTTTCCACAGCCTTCATGCCTTTGCAGAACTTCAGTCATTTGCCTTCCTATCGTTAAAACCGGGTTCAAGGAAGTCATCGGATCTTGAAAAATCATACCTATGGATTTACCCCGGATCGTTGCCATTTGCTTCTCGGGAAGTTTAACTAGGTCTTGCCCTAAAAAACGGATTTCTCCACTGACTATTTTACCCGGAGGATTGGGAATAAGACGCATCACAGATTGAACTGTTACCGATTTACCACAACCTGATTCGCCAACGATACCTAGGGCTTCTCCTTCATCAACATAGAAGCTCACTCCGGATACAGCTCTAACCTCCCCGGCATAAGTGAAGAAAGAGGTACTTAAGTTATCTACTTCTAATAAATGTTGTAAATGTTGCACGGTTTTCTCCCCTTACTTACGCATTTTCGGATCAAAGGCATCTCTGAGTCCATCTCCGACAAAGTTAAACGCCAACATTAAGAGAGCAATCATAGCTGCCGGAAAGATCAAGGAATAAGGGTAGGAAGGAATATTCATTCTCCCATCTGAGGCCATCGAACCCAAGCTAACCATTGGTGCTTGGACGCCTAAGCCAATAAAGCTCAAAAATGCTTCCATAAAGATCGCTGCCGGGATTTGTAAGGCAGCAACAATAATAATTTGGCCTATACTGTTCGGAAGCAAATGTTTGATTAAGATTCTTCGCGTATCAGCACCTAAGGTACGAGCTGCCAGAACGAATTCTTGTTCTCGGAGAGATAAAATTTGTCCTCTGACAATACGGGCCATTGGCACCCAATTAATAAACCCCAGAACAATAAAAATGTTCCGTAGGCCGGCACCGAACGTAACCATTAATAAAATAACATACAGCAAATCCGGAATGCTAAAAATAATGTCAATTATACGCTGCATTAAATTATCAAGCCAACCGCCCTTATAACCGGATATTCCGCCATAAAAGATTCCTATTGTCAGATTAATTGCAACCGAACCAAAACCAATCAATAAAGATATACGGGCACCGTACATCGCCCTAGTTAAAATATCTCGACCCAATTCGTCTGTACCAAAGGGGTGTATCCAAGTGGGATATTGGTTAGTTGCCATTAAATTATTAGTTTTATAATCGAACTGAGAAAAGAATGGTCCGAAAAGAGCAAAGAGAATTATCAAGGCGAGAACCGCAAGTCCCCCCATGGCTAAAGGATTCTTACGGAAACGACGCCAAGCATCTTGCCACAAAGTTGTACTGGGCCGATTTATGGCCTCTGCCTTAAGACTATTCCCCAAAGGAGAAAAAGACTCAACAGGTATACTCAAGACTAGGCCCCCTTTCGTCCCGTAAGTTTAATCCGTGGGTCAATTATAGTATAAGCAATATCTACCAATAGATTAAAGGTCACAAGCAAAGAGGCAAACAAGATCGTTGTGCCCATAATGACCGGATAATCTCGGTTACCAATACTGGTTACAAAAAACTGACCAATACCAGGTATGTTAAATACGAATTCCACAACAAAATTTCCAGTGATAATATACGCAAAAAAAGGTCCCAAAAACGTGATTACTGGAATCAAAGCATTTTTTAAAGCATGACGCATAACTACAAGATATCCTGGCAGACCTTTCGATTTAGCCGTGCGTATAAAATCTTGGTTCAAAACATCTAGCATACTAGATCGAGTGAGACGCGTAATCTGGGCAATTGGATAGGCACTCAAAGCCAAGGCTGGTAAAACAATATTTTGGGCTTCCCCCCAACCAATCGGAGGAAACCAATGAGTTTTATAACCTACATAATATTGCAAAAAAGTTGCTAAGACGAAGCTGGGAACCGAAACGCCGATAGTAGCTAGAAAGGTGGCAATATAATCAGGGGCCTTATTTTGTTTTAGAGCAGCTATAATCCCCAATATTGTCCCTCCGACCAGAGCCAGGACAGTGGCAACAAGCCCGAGCGCCATGGTTTTTGGCAGACCTTCTCTAAATAAATCATTAACGGTACGTCCCTCGTAGCGAAACGTTGGACCAAAGTTGAAGTGCGCAATGTTTTTTAGATAATCCAGATATTGTTTAGTTAAAGGGTCGTCTAAATGGTAACGCTGATTAATATTGTCCATAATAGCTGGAGGTAAGACTTTTTCCGAAGAAAATGGCCCTCCTGGTATAGCATGCATTAAGAGAAATGTGAGGGTAACAACAAGCCAAACCACTAATATAGCTGAAGCAATTCGTCCCAATAAATATCGAGTCATATACGTCCTCCTCGGTCATCCTCACATAAGCCTTTAGGCGTAGATGGAAGTTTAGTCGTTCTAATGATAAAGTTGGAAAGGGGCAAGTTTTACAACTCGCCCTTCTATTTTGCTGGTTTTGTGGACTTATTTCTCTACCGTTACATTTTTGAAGTCAGTGAATCCTAACGGCAATTGAATGAGGCCCTTAATATTATCTTTTAGCACGTAGTAATTTGAATAATAGTAGATCGGCATGATGGGCATTTCATTCATCAAGACTTTTTCCGCATCATGCATAGCTTGCATGCGCACTTTTTGATCTCCGGATTGCTTAGCAGTTTCAATATTCTTGTCATATTCAGCGTTTGACCAGCCGGTTTGATTATTTCCGCCCTTGGTTACGAACATATCCATAAAGGTCATAGGATCAATATAGTCCCCAATCCAACCAGCCCGGGAAATATCATATTGTAAGTCTTGCTGGGAACGTTGATATACTTTCCATTCCTGCCCAACTAATTTAACATTTATTCCCAAATTCTTAGACCACATATCTTGAATTGCTTGGGCCGGAAGCTGATGAGAACCATTGGTGTTGTATAAGATCGTTATATCAGGAAAATTTTTGCCGTCGGGGTAACCGGCTTCAGCCAGCAATTGTTTGGCCTTGGTAAGATCTTCCTTAAACAAGTCTCCCCCAACTGTTCTGAAGGTTGTGCTAGGTTCAGCATCCGGAACTCCTCCTGGAACATAGCCAAGAGCCGGTGTTTGACCACCTTTGAACACATTATCAATCAGTAATTGGCGGTCAATAGCCAGAGATAGGGCTTGACGAACTTTCAGATTGTCTAACGGTTTCTTCGTTACATTGAATCGATAAAAGTATGTTCCCAAGTAAGGAGACGTTTTCAGACTACCGGCTTTGCTGAGGCGATCCAGATCTGAGATCGGTACAGCAGTTTGATCTATGCCATCTAGTTGCCCTGCCTCAAAGGCCGTCAGAGCGGCTTTGCCGTCAGAAACAAGATTGAAGGTTAACTCTGTCAGCTTGACACTCTTAGCATCCCAGTAATCAGGATTCTTAACCAGCACTAATTTGTCATTATGACTCCAAGATTGCATTTTAAAAGGGCCGTTGGAAACAAAGGTTTCCGGTTTCAAATTCCATTGTGGATTAGCCTCAACATTTTTTTTGTCTACCGGATAATAAGTAGGGAAAGCCAGTAAAGACTTAAAGTATGGAGTAGGACTTTCTAAGGTAATTTCTAACGTCTTAGGATCAACGACCTTAATTCCTACATCTTCAGCTTTTGCTTTATTACTATTGTAAGCCTCGCCGTTCTTAATGTAGAACAATTGGTAGGCATACTCTGCCGCCGCAGCAGGATCTAAAGCATGCATCCAAGCAAATTTAAAATCATCCGCGACTACACTGTCACCGTTATTCCACTTGGTATCTTTGAGTTTAATGGTGTATTTAAGACCATCTGGGGTAACTGTAATACTATCAGCAATTGCATTTTGTGGGTTGCTGTCCTTGTCTAAGCGCATTAACCCTTCGAACAAGTTCATTTCCATAATAGCCTCGGGAATACCGTTGGACATCTGGGGGTCAAGTGTTTTGGGCTCCGAGCCGGGGGCATAACTAATTTTCATCTCGTTTGAAGAAGTCGTTTGGGCAGTTGGCGCTGATGTGCCACAACCTGTTACTACTGAGCCAAGTACCAGAGCTGCTGCGGTAATCGTGACTAACCATTTGCGATTTCTAAACATACTTTTCCTCCTCTGTTATAGACTTATTTTATTTTGAATACACATTAATTAATATTATTACCCGACCCTTTGCTGACACCGAAAATTCCCTTCCACAAGCTTCGAGCATAATGTATCCTAATCTCATTTTTTCTGGCCTTGAACTAGCAATAAACCTTTTTAAGTTACTTATATCCCCCTTTAAGTGTTTTTTCTAGGACTTTTAGACATTATAACAAATGGCTTAGATCAACTAAAGAAATAAAAAAGAGAAAAAGTAATATATGCAATATAACTGTCAAATTGCACAAAACCCCAACAAAAAAAACCCTTCAGGCTATCCCTGAAGGGTTGCGAATAATTCAGTCAAACCCAACCATATCGATTTTTGGGTCTCCCTATTTTTTGGTAACTGGGAATTGTCTCTACTTTACCATTATGAACAAGATAGGTCAGATACCGATAAACGGTAGGAACGGCCAACGCTAATTCTTGCGAAATCTCCTCCACCGTACAAGGTTGCTTGCAATCAATAAGATATCGCTCTATATAGCTCAACGTTGGTTTACTAATTCCTTTAGTTACAAACACATCATTTTCCACTTTTGCATTTACTTGAATCGTTTTCGTCATATCTAACAACCGCTTGTGCAATTGAACGCGAGCAATTAAATCAGGGGCTTTGACAGGTTTAAGTGCAAAATCAGTAGCTCCTGCATCCAGAAAACGATCAGCAATCTCCTGCCTTTCATCGACAGTGAGGACAAGAATCGGTATTTGCTGATCTTGTTCACGGATGAGGCGAACCGTTTCTAAACCATCAATTTCAGGCATATGATAATCTACTAAAATGATATCCGCACCATGATTGAAGAACTCTTTAATTCCCTCTCGCCCATTAGGAAACGCTACAGGTTCCCACCCAACAAACGCAAATATTTCACTTAAGGTATAGCGAAGAGACTGATCATCATCCATAATCAAAATTTTCATCAGCTTTCTCCCAGTGGCAAGGTAATCCAAACTTTCGTTCCCTGCCCAACTTTACTTTTTATATTTACGGATCCTTCGTGTCCTTCCACAACCTGTCGTACAAAAGCTAAGCCAACCCCAGGATGCTTTTTCGTACTGTATCCAGTCTTCCAAATTCTTTTTAAATCATTGGCCAAAATGCCATGCCCATTGTCTTCTACCTCTAATGTTACCGCATTTGTCAATGTTGTAGCGCGCAAAATGACCCTGCCATCCTCCCGTTTTTGAGTAGCATCCAACGCGTTATCAATTAAATTGATGATTGCTCGAGTCAGCCTGATTTTATTAATATATAGCTTTGCTGGAGGTTCTTCCTCAAATTCAATATTGACTGAACAATTCGTACCACTCAATCGACTAGCCCGAATATAATCGATTAGTTCTCTAAGCTCGCACCAGTTCTTGCGGTCCTCATACAAAATTTCTGAAACCATGCTGCTCATTGATTGAATAGAACCATAGATGGTTTGACAGTATTCTTGCATTTTAGGGTCCGGCCAACGGATCTCCATCAAAGAAACCAATCCTTCGATTGTTGCCAGCGGAGTTTTGAGGTCGTGGACAAGATGAAGAACTTCACGACCTGACCGAGAGGTATGGGCTTCAAGTTGAGCACGGTGTAACTCCTGTGAAATGGCCCATTTCTCCATATATAAAATTAAATAAACCCATAAGGTGATCGCACTAGCCATAAAAATTAAAAACAATACATTGGCATAAAGCGTTAGAACCTGTCCGAATCCGATTTGAATCGCTGCCTCTTTTATTTTTAGAGATAATGAACCTTCTCCAAAACCATAAGGAGTAAGAAATGGAACTTGATTTAGCCAAGCAACCCCAAAAATCAGTTGCGAAAAAACCAGCAGCTTCATCTCCATATTTAATTTTTGTTTACTAAGTTTCTGCATTACCACAATTGTAAGCCATAGAAAAATATCTGTGACCCCAAAACTGTAGTTTAATGGCGTCAACACATTGACGATGACATAGGCAAGCGGCACGACTACCAGGGGAACGATGGTTGTTAATTCTGAACGATTAAAAACATCGGCCATCCCATCGCCCAACATCACAACACTAAGAAACTGAGGAATCGAAATAACGGTATTAATTGACACAACGAGGAAGGCACATACCATTAACGCATTTCCATCTGTTTTTTGGTTCATCGATTGAAGTAGTAAATCCAATCCGATAAGTTGGGGTTTTATGCAATACGGTATCAGGACTCCTAACAAAAACAACCCAATTCCTATCCATATCTTCCATGACCGAAATGCTTTTCCCACCCAATAACCACCTTCCTACTCATGTTATTTTAACATGAAATCGGAATACGAATGATATCCTTATCTTTCCACAGTGGCATTTTTAAAATCTACAAACCCAAGGGGCAAATGAATCACCCCTTTAACATGAGATTTGGCAATATATTTAAGGTTATCGTAATAAATAGGCATCACCGGTAATTCGGTCATGAGGATCTTTTCAGCATCATGCAATTGTTGCATACGAGCCTTAATATCCGGATTTTTCTTAGCACCGGCAATCAGAGCATCATATTGCGAATTTGCCCATCCAGCTTTGTTATTTACACCATCTTTGACAAAATTATTCAAGAAAGTCAGGGGATCCATATAGTCACCGCTCCATTGCGCGCGAGCTATATCAAAATCAAATTTTGACAGAGATTTGATATAAACTTGACCTTTCTCTGCTTGGAGACTAGCTTTAATACCGAGATTTTTATGCCACATATCTTGTACTAGGGTGGCAATTTTTTCGTCATTTGTCCTGGAATTAATAAGAATTTTGATTTCCGGAAACCCATTTCCATTAGGAAAACCCGCATCGGATAAGAGTTGTTTCGCCTGTGTTACATCCTCCTTGAAGTAGTCACCGCCAACATCACGAAATTGTTGACTATTATCGGCATCGTTTAAGCCGTAAGGAGTAAAGGCAAACGCTGGTTTTTCATGGGTTAGACTTATCATATCAATAATTTTTTGGCGGTCGATGGCGATTGTCAATGCCTGGCGCACTTTGGCATCGTCAAAAGGCTTCTTCGCAACATTAAATGCAAAAGAGTAGATGCCTAATTGGGGACCAACTTTGAGATCGCCGGATTTCTGAAAGTGCTTAATGTCATCTGCCGAAGGACTGTCTATTCCATCTAGTTTACCCACTTCATAGGCGGCCAAAGCAGCTTTAGAATTTGTAATTAGATTGAACGTTAGTTCTTGAATCTTAACTGATTCCGAGTCCCAATAGTTAACATTTTTTACGACAATAATTTTTTCATTATGTACCCATGATTTTATATTAAAGGGACCATTGGAGACATAGGTCTCCGCTCTAAGGTACCAGTCCTTATTTGCTTCAACAACCTTTTTATCAATTGGAAAGTAGATGGGGAACGCAGTCATAGCTGTAAAATAAGGAGTGACATTTTCAAGAGTTACTTCTAAAGTCTTAGGGTCGATCACTTTAACGCCGACATCTTCAGCTTTTCCTATTTTTGCATTGTAGGCGGCACCACCTTTAATGTAGTCAGCAATCTGGTATGCATATTCAGCAGCAGTACTAGGATCCATAGCCCTCATCCAGGCATATTTAAAATCTTCCGCTGTAAGAGGGTCTCCATTACTAAACTTAGAGTCGCGCAAATGGAACGTATATTTCAAACCATCGGTCGACACATCAATTTTTTCAGCAAGGGCGGGTTGGGCAACACAAGCCTTATCTAGACGAGTAAGACCTTCAAAAATATTCATCTGAATAATTGCTTCCGGAATTCCATTGGACACTTGAGAATCCAGTGGAATTAGCTCAAACCCTAAGTTATAACTTGTTTTCATTTCCTTCATGGGGATGATGGTGATTCCTTTTATATCACAACCGGTTACAGTAATGCTTAGGATTAGAATAGTTGCTAGGATCATAGCCCCCAATTTGCTCTTTCTAGACATATTCTCATTCCTCTCTTCTATTCACAAGCTTCTGAAGTCCTCTGGTTTTATATAAAATATGTCCATAATTTACTAATATTCACCTTTTATTAAGGAGCTGTTTCCTCTATTTAAGATGAGCAGTCCAAAATGTTAGTGAACTTGTTCCGCTATAAGGGCAAAAGAAATAACCCTCACTATGGAGGGTTATTATTTTAATTCATTAAAGGTGGAAGCCGCTCAAAGGATTAAAATTTGATAGAGTTGGTAAATGCTTTTTTCATTGGATTTATCCGATAGGATAATACAATCTATGTTGAGGAAGACCTTTGTGGCTTCTAACTTGAATGACCCAAGATTCTAGAAACGGTATTAAATTAAATATTTCCCCATTCAAGAAATGCCTAGAAAAACTACATAGAAAGTTAGCACACGCCTATGTGGGTATAAATGAATGGCATACTTTTTGCCAGTTTTTCTTAATGCTCGTTAGTAAAGATAAGTATTAATAAATTCCCTCTAAGTAGATGGAAAATAAATTCGTTCGTCATCCTTGGCATCACTGAGTTAGCTCACCTTACTCATCACTCTTAGCTTGTCGGCAAGAAGTGCTATAAATTCCGAATTTGTAGGTTTTTGTCGTTCAATATTCATAGAATATCCAAATATCCGTTTTAGTGTATCTGTATGGCCACGTTCCCAGGCTAATTCTATCGCATGACGAATTCCGCGTTCTACTCTACTGGGAGCAGTATCGAACTTCTTCGCAATTCCAGGATATAGTTCCTTGGTTACCGCCCCTAATAACGAGACATCTTCGACCACCATCAAAATTGCATCCCGTATATATTGATACCCTTTAACATGGGCAGGAATTCCTATTTGATGCATCATCGTAGTCACTTCGACGTTCAGATTGAGTCCTGTTCCAACCGATGATACTATTGGAGAAGCTGAAGAGGAAAACTGAGGTAGTGGAACTGCAGGCATATCCTGAGTCAAAGAGCGAATGCGCTTACCAAGAATATCCAGATCAAATGGCTTTAGAATAAAATAGTCTACACCAAGCATCATGGCTTGATGCGTAAGAGATTCTTGTCCGAAAGCTGTTAACATGATAATTTTAGGACGCGTCATCGTTGTCCGAGTGTTAATTCTTTCTAATACACCTAAACCATCTAAATTCGGCATCACTAAGTCAAGAATAATCAAATCTGGTTCCTGAGTCTGAATGAGCTCCCATGCTTCTAAACCATTATTTGCGACTCCGACTATGAGCAAATCTTCTTGGTCTTGGAGATAGTTCTGTAGCATTTGACATAAATTACGATTATCGTCCGCGACAATTATTTTTATTTTTTTACTCATATGACCATCATCCCGCCTTAACTATATTCCGGTTTACTTTAATTGTCTTAATAAGTGTTTGCTTCTCTCCGGTGCCCTTATTATACGTTAGTGCGTATGTCGAAATCGTAAATAATAAGGCAACTGTGAGAAGCAGGCTATTTATCGCTAAAAGCTTATCGGCAAAGGGTTTATGGATATTATTGGAATTTTCTTTATACCGCAAAATCCACTATAATTTACCACATGTTAATTGGACCCTATTAATTTAACGAATTCTCGAGAACGAGATCGACTTTAATCAGAACTTAGACCATAAAAAAAACCATAATTTTTATGAGCAAGTTTCTACAATCAACTCATTCAGAATAAAAACTACCCCACAACGTATCGTATTTTGAGAATCTAAAGTTTGCCGGACTTACTGTCATAAATACTAACTAAAATGTCTAAATAAAACTATAAATTTTTATAATGTGTATGAATAAACGACTTAAACTAAGGGAAAAATAATAGCTAGTTAGTTGAAGGAGGGTAAAAAATGATTGCTGCAGTTGACAAAGATACGTGTATTGGATGTGGTGCTTGTCCAGAATTCTGCCCCGAGGTTTTTAAGATGGAGGACGATGGGTTAGCAGCAGCTTATACAAACCCCGTGCCTAGTGAGGTTGAGGCATCTGCCAAAGAAGCTGCCGATGGCTGCCCAACCGATGCCATTCATATTAACTAAGCTGGACTTTGGACACTCCCCGCAGATGAATCTGGGGGATTCTTAGGTGATTAACGAAAGTCCGTTTCCGACAATCGAGTATAACCCCAAGTTAGGGGTATGCCATTACCTCTCTTAGACTAGGGCATATAGCTGTCTAGGCTGACAGACTGTCACCATCTGCCGCAGACGTTTTGTCCGTTTGTTGTTATAACGACTTTTGCTTGTCGAATACTAATTGACTCGGTAAATTAAGGCAGAAAATAGGCGGATGTTGAGTCCGCTTATTTTTCTGCCTTAATTCGTATTTATTGTGTCGCTTTTTTGGCAAACTCATAAAGTCCTTCGAGACCGATCCGATCGATAAGACGCCCTAGCCGTTCTTGGGGTTTTGCATTTTCCTTATAGTAAGAAATAACGGCATCCACCACTGGCAAAATTTGCTCTCTCTGAAGGTTTTCCAAAAGGACATTCGCTTGCCTTGGCTTAACGCCACCATTTCCACCTACATATAGATGATACCCTTTGCTTGTCCCCATCAGACCTAAGTCCACCGACGCAGCATCCGTACATTTATTAGGACAACCGGCAACCCCCATTTTAAATTTTGAGGGCAAAACCATCCCATGATAATGTTTGTCGATTTCTATGCCTAAAGCTAGCGTTTCTTGTAAACCTCGCTTACAGAAAGTTACTCCCGGACATACTTTCACACTTCGAACGCATAGTCCAACCGCATGCCCAGGATCCATCCCCAAATCTTCCCAAACCTTTGGGACATCCTCAGGGAGTAATCCGACAATAGCAATTCGCTGGGCAGATGTAACTTTGATCGCCTGGGCATGGTATTTTTCTGATACATCTGCAATTTTGCGTAAGATTTCAGGAGTTACAACCCCTGCAGGTATATGTGGAGCAATTGAATAAGTCTTTTTATCCATTTGTAAAATAGATCCTGCCGGCTGAGCCTTGGCAGCGGCCTCTGCAGAAATTTCCCCTTGCTCTACAGAATTTACCTTTTCTAGTAATACATTCGGATCAATATTATGCATTTGTGCAGCATTGGCCAAAGTTTCATTGACCGAAAACGCGCATCCGAGACAATGTAATCCGAGCTCCTGCATTGCCTCCGCAGTTTTAGGATTTGAAGACATTATCTCCTTCAATTTCATGTCCAAGGTAAAACGCATAGTCATCTCCTAACCATGAATGAGCATTGGTAAACAATGCATGCAAACATGTTTTTCTTCCCCTTGGTGGACATAGGTCATTACGGGAGTTAGTTCACTAGTCGTTCCACAATTAGCGCACTCCAATTCAGGAGCCTCTTTTTTTACATCTGCCATTGATATGGCCTCCTTCATGATTGTTAGTCTAACATAGTAGTATTGTTCCGCGTGACTCAACACACAAACCTGATGTGTATTTCGGCGCTTAGCGGAAAATGGTATCAGCTCACAGTTTAAACAATTAGTCTAAAAACTATACAATCGGGAGGGAGGAAGTGTCTTAGCATCCTACGGCGATAAGTGTTCGTTGTTGGTCCGCGCCTCCGGCGATAGTCTCCACTGGAGACTATCGTGTTTGCACGCGCTCCATTGCAAAAAAAGGAACACGGTTCACCTAGTGTGATATAACCGTGTTCAAACTATCCGTTGTATTATGAAATTTTGTTGGTACGATCGGAACAATTAGTTAGGTAAGATCACGTGAGGTTATTGATCCGCTTGATTTTTTCAATAACCAAACCCTTTTCCGTTTGCTTAAGTTTAATCGAAAATGTTACATTCGCTGCATCTTGCACGGGCGATGTCCAATAAACACGCACCACTATTGCTTGAGAAGTTAAATCCAAATCCGCATCCGAGTTCAAGTTCATAAACTCAACCTTTTGTAAGGATAATAACGGATCTTTATTCAACCTAGTCTCCCAAGCGCTGAACTCCTGTTCGTCCAAAGAACCTACCGGTGCACTTAACATATTGCGGGCGAGGTCTGTTTGGCGGAGATCCATTAACGCCCAAAAATGCTGAATTGTCGAACGTGGAGAATTCTCGATCTGAGAATCCGCTAGTGCCGATACGACTGTTTGGGGCGTTTTGAAAGCTACAATTGTGATTAGACATAAGAGTGATAACCCAAGTATCCATACATAACGACTTTGACGCATATTCTCCCTCCTTGCTTGTCTCTACTATACATTGTAGGAGGGACTAGTCCGATTCATGCCACTTTATCCAAAAACTTTTCTTAATACATTAAGTACAAACTCCGGTAATCGAACGTAATAAATTCGCATAGACCCCTTCCTCCTTTTCATTCGTCTGAAATCCCCCACTCTGTGGTAATGTATGCACACAAAATTATGAATGCCCTTTTATATCACCTGGTAATTCTTTACTGCTTCTTCAAGTTGGGCTACAAGACAACGATCCTCCTCAGTACTGGCTGTAAAATAGAGTCGACCAATTATGCCCGTAATGACTTTAAGAACATCTTCTAAAACCAAAGACTCTTTCATCGCCAATTGAGCACTCGTTTCAATTAAGGCAATTCCAAATTGATGTCCTACTCCATCCTTCACCATTCGGGTGCAGCTTTTTCCTAACAACCGCATAACTAAAGAGGCTTCCTGAACATCCAGTTGGCGAACTACATCAATCGTTGTCGTTAAGCCTTGAACCATGCGTAATCCCACACTGTTCCAACTAACTTGTTGATTATCCATAAATGCATCCCCCTTAGAGATTACTTCACTGCCATACTATATGCCTCATTAGTGGTAAGGGTGAAAAAAACGAGCAAGGAAGATAATTACTTCCTTGCTCATCAAACTTAGGATAACTACTTACTCAACTTCGGTACCTTAAAGGTAGACACCATCAAAAAGGCTAAAATCACCATGCTTAAAGGATAAATATACCAAGGCATCGTATTTCGCAGAAACATTAACAGAGCCATAAAACCACCGGCAAAGGTAATTGGAACGCCTACGAAATAGGTGGTGATATTAAGCATGTTAAAGCGTGCTAAGCGAACTGCACCACATAAGGCAAAAACTATAGCAATAGCTAAACCGACATATCTCACATACGATAGTTGGTGAGGTTGTAAAATTGCCTGATAGGTGAGAATTGCCGGTGCTACTCCAAAAGAAACCAGATCGCTCAGAGAATCCAGTTCTTTTCCAAAATCCGAGCTCACAGAAAGACGACGTGCCACCTTTCCATCTAAACTGTCCATTAGGACCGAAAGCAGGATCATAGCGGCAGCTAAGGTGAAATTAGCTTCTAGGACCCAGATCAAGGCGAGAAAACCAAATAGTAAATTAGCTAACGTAAAGATGCTCGGGATCATGCGAGCAGGAATTGGACCACCCCTCATTCAACACTCACTCTCCCTATTATGCTTATGCCTCCGCGCACCTTATCTCCGGGACTCACCATAATTCCAACATTTGTCGGCACAAAAATTTCTGTACACGAACCAAACTTAATTAAACCGAACCTTTCTCCTTTGGCCACAATGTCTCCAATGTTAACCCAACACACGATACGGCGTGCAATGAATCCAGTCACTTGAGTCACTAATACCCGCAACTGCTTATTTTGGATTCCTACAAAATTTTTCTCATTAAGCTCTGAAGCATCGCTTTTGAAGGCAGGTATCATCTTTCCCGGCCGATAAGCACGAAAGACAATTTTACCGACCATCGGGCTACGATTAACATGGACGTTGAATATACTTAGAAAGATACGAACACGTATGCTTTCTCCGTTAAGAAACTGGTCTTCAAAGACTCTTCCGACATCCATAATAACGCCGTCAGCCGGGGAAACTAACGATAATTCGTCAGTTGGTATATCTCTTTCGGGGTTACGAAAGAAAAATGCTATAAACAAGAACACGGCACCTGGTATAATAACGAGCAACGGCCAGAGCCAATAAGCTATAACCGATAGAACAGCCAATATCGCCAGATATAACCAACCATCACGAGAAATGGGATATTGTTTCACCTAAAAATTGACCTCCTCCCTTAATTTTCTTTAGTTTATCATTTATAAGCCGATTATAAAAGCTCTTAGTCCAATTCGCTAATATTCCACTCCTCGATTTTACGAAGAACGAGTTTATCTTCTGCTCGGACATGTGTTCTAATTGGCAATGAGCTCAGAAAGAACCTGCCGTAATATTTTTCAATTGCTCGATCATCGAGTAAAATGACAACTCCACGATCCCCCTTGGAACGAATAAGACGCCCAAAGCCCTGTTTAAATCGGATAACGGCTTCAGGTAGCAAAAGCTCTTGAAAGGGATCAAGTCCTTGAGCTTTTAGAAATTCAGAGCGAGCCTCAACCAAAGGTAATGAAGGGGGCCAAAAGGGAAGTTTAACTAAAATAACACAGGATAAGGTGTCCCCCGGAATATCAATTCCCTCCCAGAAACTATTGGCACCTAACAAAACGCTCCTTGGATTTCTCTTGAAGGCTTCGAGCAGGGTACTGCGTTCTCCATGTATTCCATGGGCCAGTGTTTCAATACCGATTCGTGTCAGTTTTGGATTTAAAGCGGTATAGGTTTCACGAAGTAATTTGTGAGCAGTAAAAAGAACTAAAGTCCGGCCATCCATGCGCTCAGCAACCTCAGAAATAAACTCTGAGAGATCCGCTGCCTTCTGCTCGTGTAGATTTTGCTGGTTCACACCCTTTTTGACAACAAAAAGTCGCATCTGTCGTTCATAATCAAAGGGTGAATCAACCTGAGCCGTAGTTGTTGTCGGTGACAAACCAATATCTTTGAGAAAATGTCCAAAGGAGTTGCCTATGCTTAACGTGGCCGAGGTTAAAACTACCGCATCGAGACGGGAAAATATTTTTTCTTTTAGAATATCACTAACTTCAATTGGAGAAGACTTTAAATATAGCCTTGAGTTTTGTTCGAGCCAAATCACTTGCTTCGGATCATTGACGTTTATCACAAGGACCAGCGTATCAAGTAGAGCTTGTAACTCTCTTTGCTGACTCACTAAAAGGTATTTTAACTCTTCGACCTCATCTCCATCTTCTCCATTTAAAGTGCTAATCAAACCTTCGAGAACAATAATTAATGCTTTGATCCGTCCAAACAAGTTCTCGATTTGCACAAGGAAACTCTTCCACCAAGTTTGGGAAACATGGCCTACAACAAATCGTAACGTACGACTCGTTCCTAAAATTTTTGACAATAAACGGAACAATTCTTCAGCTTGTTCCATGATCAGGGAACAAATCTCAGGAATATTCTCCAATTTTTTCTCGAATATTTCCCAGGCTACCGACGGTACGGTGAGGGCAAGTGATCCCAAGCGTTGTTTAACCGATCCGTAAAAACTCGGACCGGAATGTCGATATATATTCTCAATAATTCGGGTTATCTTCTCCAGACACAGATCAGACCCGAGATGTTGGAGTGCAGTCTGGTATATCTGATGGGCCTCATCGATCACCAACTGATGATATTCCGGCAAGACATTATAGTCTGTTTTCAGATCGGAAAACAGCAGTGAATGATTCACAATCAAGAGATCTGCCTCTTCTGCTTTTTTCCGGGCTCTTTGTAAAAAGCAAACACCCGCTTTTGAACATCTTGCAGGAATACACGCCTCGTTATCGGCACTTAAACCAGGCCAAACTTGCATAAGTCCAGGTACCTTAGAGAGTTCCTGCAAATCCCCAGTTAAGGTTTCTCTTAACCAAACAAGGATGCTTAAAAGAGCGAGCCTTTGATCTCCTCTAGGGATTTCGTGTGAATTAACCAAGCACCCCTGCCATTTTTTTAGACAACAATAGTTAGCTTTACCTTTTAATACGGCAACACGAAATGGGAAAGGCAAAACGGTTTCTAAAATTGGGACGTCTTTTTTTTGAAGTTGTTCCTGCAGGGGAATTGTATGAGTCGCTACCACGACTTTCTTACCTAACCTTAAGGCAGACCAAAGGCCTGGTATTAAATACGCAAACGATTTCCCAGTCCCAGTTCCTGCTTCAACAACGATATGTTGTGAAGAGGAAAGACTTTCTGCAATAAGTTTAGCCATTCTCACCTGACCAGGTCTGCTTTCATAACCTGGTAGATTTCGTTCAAGAATTCCTCCCGGTGAAAAACTATCAACTACCCAGTCGATTGAATAAGGTATATTAGCTGTTGGAGTTTGCCCCCGTGCAAATAGACCCTCAGACATGGGAGCTAGAACAAGATCCGTTCGTATTGGACGATCAGGAAAACAACGTGTGATCTCTTTATACACTTCGTCTATAAAACTACTTCCCGCCCATCCTTCAAGAACACTCTTTGCTTGATCAAAGAAACTCAAATCAAATTCCAAACTTTTCGTCCTACAAGCTTCAAAGAGTTTCCAGACCAGCCAGACATTCTTTTCTGAACGCTGAAGCCTAGATTCATCTCCCAAGGTTAAGGAAAGTTTTTCTGCCAAATAGGATAATTGATATTGATGCAGGGTTGGAAAAAAGATGCGAGCTAATTCCAACGTATCCCAATGGGGCTGCTTAAAACTAACCTTGAGTTTTTTTTCCAGGAAAGAGAGGTAAACAGATAAATGATGGCCGACGAGAATAGTATCTTTAATGAAATCAAAGATATTACCTGTTATTTCTTGGTCAGGCTTAACAAGATAGTGACAAGACTCTTGAATCTGGCCATTACAGATTCTGAGTGCAGCCAATTCAATAATTTCATCCTGTTCGACTTCTAAGCCCGTTGTCACTATATCTAAAACCACGATGTCTTTGCCCACAATACTTCCCCTCTCATGCTGCCATTGTACACCATTTTAAAGAATGGAATCAATTAAAAAGCAGGATTTAAGCATTCTGTAGCGAATAACTATTTTGGTTTATATATTATGATCGACAAATATTTGATTAGGAAGAAGGATATCCCATTGTTGTTCAAGCGATCGATTTCAATCTTTGGACTTAGCCTGGCAGTTTTATTTTCTAGTCTATTCCTTAGCGGTTGTTCAGAAAGACCTTTTCTAACCCAAGACGGTTCATACTTTATTTACTCTGTTTCGCCGTCAGGAGATACTCAATCAGAACTCATTGATTTACCTTGGAATACGAATATGGCCGTTATGCAGAAATTACTCTTGGAGTCTTCTTTTGTCTTGAGTGATTTACATACCCCCATCGAGCAGGAATCGACGTCTATTAAGGCTGCCCCTCTTGGATCGGTGAGTTTACAAGCCAATTTTCCGGAACCTAAGCGCATGACATTTGTTGTCGATGATCACGTTCTCTCCCTAGATGTTCAGTCACTTCAAATTGAAGTTGAAGGGGCTAACATGGGTCAAGTGACTATTAATCAAACTATGATATTGCAAGGTATCAAAAACCCTAACCTTCAACCCGCGTTTCAAGCCTTAGTTGATATGTTGCATAATAGTGAACTACCCACTACTCTGAAGGGCTAGTGGTTTTAAACCTTATTTCTAAAAGCTTATAACTTGAAAAATACCCGACATCTGGTCTCGACCATTACCGGGCAGCTTATAAAAGGGCTAAAGCCCAGTGATATTTTGCAAGCAATTTTCCCCGGCGGGTCGATTACCGGGGCTCCTAAAAATAGAGCCATGGAGATCATTGAAGAATCAGATCCCTATAAACGTGGTTTATATACGGGCAGCATAGGGTATATTGGCTTTGATGGCGCCTCGGATTTAAATATTGTCATCCGGACGATCTTCTTAAAAGACGGGACGGCCTATGTTCATGTTGGCGGAGGAATCGTCGCCGACTCGATACCTGAAAGTGAATACTACGAAACGCTGGATAAAGCTGAAGCTTTATTTAGGGTTTTGAAAGGACGTTTAAATGATTCCTTGTGACACGTTATTTGCCCATGACCGTTTAGCATTATTTGGCTTTGGCGTTTTTGAAACACTCCTCATCACTGAAGAAGGACCGCGCTTTGTTAATCTTCATTGGCAGCGGATGAATACGGGAGCTGATTTTCTGGGCCTTAAGCTACCCGATAAAAATGAATGGTTGAATCAAATCCAAGAATTTATCCGGCAAACCTCTGGCTCACCACCTTATGCACTTCGTGTCACCCTAAGTGGCGGAGCCCCCTTGGTTGATCTTCCTTCCAAGCTTCTTTTTCACAAACGAGCAATTCCCTACACGCCCGTTCAATATGCCCAAGGGATACAACTTCACCTCTTACCTTACCCTCGCAATGAGCAATCTCCTTTAATCGCTATTAAGTCCACAAACTACTTGGAAAATATCATAGCTAAGGAAGCAGCAAAATTGCAAGGTGCTGAAGAAGGCTTGTGGCTTAATACCCAAGGGGCTGTTGCGGAAGGGACGATGAGCAATCTTTTTTTTATTAAAGATGGTACACTTTATACCCCTTCTCTTTCCTGCGGATGTTTGCCCGGTACACGTCGCCAGCTAGTTTTAGATTTGGCTCATACTCTACAAATTCCGACTCAAGAGGGCTTTTATGCGTTATCAGACCTGTTATCGTCTGATGAAATCTTCATGACCAATGCTCTCATGGGCATAATGCCAGTTCGTCAAATTGATGATATCCCAATTCCAATCGCCCAAAAATCTGTACTGAGGACCCTTGAATTAGCGTATAAAGATTTAATTATGAGCTCAAAAAGGTATTAAAGAAGGCCAAGGGTAAAACCCCCTGGCCACTCTTTTCTATTAATATTTTTCTTCAAGCACCTCATACATTTGTGGTGTTGATGATTTAAATGCTTTATTTTCTCCAACGGTGTCTGCCCAACTTTCATAAGCAGAACGGTCTTCCCACTTTGAAAATAACATGATGTCCGATGTATTGGATTGTTTGTTCACTGAAGCAAATTTAAATCCCTCAATATCCTCGACGGTCTGAATCCCTGTTCGAATTTCTCCTAAAATTCGGTCTGCATCGGGCCCGTTAAACGTATGAATTACTGTAAGCATATTTTAACCTCCTCCGAAATTCAATCAATTTTTCATTTTTATTTTATCCTGAGCTCAGTGATTGTATACAGTTTTACGGGTGAACTTCTACTCAACAAATAGCATAATTTGTATAAAAAGCTTTATAATCACATTAGAACTACTTATCCTTAATTCCATACGCAGCGTGCCCGGTCAAAAAGCCCATCGTTTTATTTGGTATTTCATGATATACTAAAATCGTTACGTCAGTGCTTATCAGGAATAGCACAAAGGGGGATTATTAATGAAACTTAGCTATTTACGTACGGATTTCCCTAACGGCCGTTCACACATATTAATGCATGATTCTGAATCTCCTAACCCAGAACTTGTTCATTTTGTGTTAGTTTTAAGTAATAAAGGAACGTTGTGGGTTGATGTTTTTTGGCCCTATGATGAAGAATCTGAAAGGTATACTGGGAGAATCTCCGAACAACAATTTTGGCAGACCTTCCGTGAATGGAGATTGCAAGGAGTTCTTCTTGGCGATAGTGGAAAAGTGGCAGAAATGTTAGCAAGAAGGCGCTTATCAAGGAAACGCGAGAAAGAAGCACTAACAAGCTAGAAAAAAATAAAAGGCGGCAATTAGCCGCTTTTTTTTATCAAAATTCTAGAATACTGTTCTGATTTGTTTCAGGTTCTTATCAAATATTATTGTAGAGACCTTCTCTTATACTCTGCAATTGCTTTAGATGAGCATGTTCATTCGAAAAAATCGGACCCAATAGCTCTTTTTCTGCACTGCTCAAATACTGTTCTGAATACTGTTCAGCTCGAGCTAAACCCTTATCCTCTTCATCATGAAGACGCTCCAGAATTTCAAAGGGCGCTGTCTCTCCCACATTAGACAGACGGGTTTTCCAATCTGCGATAATGCCACCAAACCCTGCACCCTCTTTGGCCTGTCCCCCATTAGTTTGAATATAATAAGAAATCCTAGTCGCATGATTTTTATGATCTGTGAGAATAGCCGAAAGGTGGTTACGAAGTGGGCCGTCTGTTAGTTCTCCGATATATGCTTGATATTGCTCGATCGCCCTATGCTCGCCCTGAAGGATCTTATTCAACACTTCGAATGGAGTATTCATTTAGGCCTCCTGCATTATTTTTTCACTACGTATAGTTTGTGAAGCATTCTCTGAATTATGTATCACTCTCTTGATTAACTTGCTTGACACGTGATTTCGCTTTATCCAGTCGATAAACGAAAGCTAAGATCTCTGCCACGGCACGATAAAGCTGAGGAGGTATTTCCTTGGTCAACTCGATCTGCATTAAGGCTTCTACAAGCACTTCATTTTTTTGTACTGGAATTCCTTCAGCCTTAGCAACTTCGATTATTTTTCGAGCGACTTCACCTGCCCCTTTGGCCACAATTCGAGGTGCTCCAGTCTGATCATAAACTAGGGCGGCTGCCTTCTCATGCTTCTGTTTTTCTTTGATATCTTTCATCTCTGAATATCAACTCCACTTCGCCTAATCCCTCGAAGAAAATTCTGAAATTCTATATTTTGGTCAAGATCTCCCGTGGCGACTTTTACTAAATTAAAGCCTAGCTTAGAAAATTCCGCCTTGGTTTCAGGCATAACCGCCTCAAGGAGCGGGGAAATATTTGAAACATCATGGGTTAAAACACGGAAAGTCAGTGAATCCTGGTCAAAAAACGCATCGATCCCAATGTCACCAAGCTGTTCTGTTTCAATTTGGATAGCTACTCGGCAATGTTGCTCATCCATTTTATGTCCTTTGCGAGCGCTCTCAATCGCTATTTTAACCGGCACAAAATGTCCCTGATTAAATAACGGAAGATGAAGTAACATAAAGGCATTATCCAGAGCTCCTGTTTTAAACCACAGTTGTTGCCCGGTTATTTTCTGCAGCAATTGGGCCAAAGGACTATTAGAATCATCAGGATCCGAACCTTCTTGATTCTGGATAGCTTCAAGCAGCTTAAACTTGAGAGTATCTTTAAGGCTGTTCTTTTCCACTTCCCTGGCTTGTGAATCGAGTTTTAGCATCTGTTGGATGCGCTGTTCATAATTAAGACCAAGGTCCTTTAAAAACCTTACAAACTTTTCTGCTCCGTTTTCCTCAGATAACCCATCCCAGGCTGGGATTGTTTTTCGCAAGTTTACTATGAATTCATCCGTCATTGTTCCTTGAACGTTCTCTAATAAATTACCTAGGTGTTGAGTATTTGAAGAAGTAAACGTTTTGAGAAGAGTTAGGATAGTTTGATTAATAGGCAATCCTCTTTCAGTCAGTTGTTGAAACTGTTGAGGGACCACCCGCTGATCTGCTTGCTTTTCCATCAAGGGTTCGCGAATCAACTGTAAATTGCCCTCTTTTACGCCCCCAACTTTAACCCAGAACTTATCACCCAATTCGGTTGAAAAATCCAAATGAGCGAACACCTCTTGCCCTTTTACCCGAATTGTTCCTTCACCTTCTCCAGTTTTCTTAACAACTTCTACTAACAGCCGCTCGCCAGGCCGCCATGGACTTTGCCCTATACCTTTAATCGCACCCGGCGCTAAAATTCCGTTTATCTCCATTTTTCTCCTCACCGTTGCTTTCCCTATATTCAAGAAATTATTCATAGCTGCTCACGATTGAAGTACTTATCTGTTATCACTTTACTATGAATTAAGTAAAACAGCTTAGGCTAATTTATTTCCTAAGCTGTTTATTTTTAAAAGTATTTTTTTTCAACGTGCCTTGGTTGTCTTGAATTTTAATCTCTTCTAAGGACTTTTTTAGATGGTTTAATGCTTTGAGAGTAGAAAGGTCCAATCGATCGGCAACATTTAGAGAATCTTTATTTCCTAAGGCCGTTTTTTGAGATTTTCCTAAGAGACGCTTTTTCGTGAGATTCAAGCCCCAATTAGTTGTAGTCTTGTTCTCGGGTCCACCTTTCGATTTTCGGGGGACATTCGGCAGCTTTTTCCTTGAAAGTGGTTGAAGATTGTTTTCAGATGTTTGAGCTACAAACGGCAGTGAATCCGTCGGAAATTCTCTTATTACCCATTCTTGAACAGATGCCGGATTTTTCGTCACCACAAAAACTTCTTGAATGGAGCCATTACTTTTAAGCAAAATTTTACATCCGGTTTTGGTCTCATATTTATAGACAATCCCCCGCTCTGAGGAATGACTAACATCAATAACGCCAGGAATAATGTCTGTTACTTCAGTTAAACGGCCTAACTTTTCAAGCCAATGCAAAGCATTTTGAATGATGCCGTGTTCACGTTTCACCTTATTCCTGCGATATTTCACACATTCCACCGACTTTCAAAAGTACAAATGTTTTGCTGTTACCTGATCTTGCTGAATATCCAATATTCCAAAAGAATATTGAGGCTCACGCCTTTTGTCCGTCGGAGAACCAGGATTAAACAGTAAAATCCCCTTTCGCCATTCTACATAAGGAGTATGACTATGGCCGAAAACAATCACATCAACGTGATTTTCCTTAAATTCGTTAAAAGCACGTTCGGGTGTAGTGTTTCCCTTGCCCACATTTCCGTGAACCAACCCAATTTTCCAAGTTCCACATTCGATGATATCACGATCAGGCAAAGAGACATCCCACCCATCACAGTTTCCTCTTACTGCCCGAACGGGTGCAACACAAGCTAACTCCTCCAGCAAACCCATATGAGTTAAATCGCCTGCGTGCAGAATCATTTCTATTTGAGTTAGATTTTCCCAGACAAAACGGGGAAGAGATCTGCCTTCTCTTAAATGAGTATCTGAAAATACTGCGATACGCATTTGATTCACCTCTTGGTTTCTATCTTTGCCCTAATTCCTTAGGTGCGAATCGTTTTAAGACATGGTAATAGGTATCCCGCTCGACTGCCTCGAGACCTACTTCCTGAATCATCTGGATAAGCTGTTGTTCACTTTGCATTTGAGGACTGCTTGCACCTGCCGTATGATAAATTTTCTCTTCACGAACAACTCCATCAAGATCATTAGCACCAAACGAAAGAGCCATCTGGGCAACTTGAGGACTAGAAGAAACCCAATAGGCTTTAATATAGCGAAAATTATCCAAAATCAAGCGCGCTACGGCAATCACTTTTAGCGTCCGATGGGCACTTGCTTGAGATACTGTTTCAAACTTGGTGTTTTTGGGATGAAAGGCGGTAGGGATTAGTGCGTAAAAACCCTGAGTTTCATCTTGGAGATCTCGTAAAGCTAAGAGATGATCGATCAATTCCTCATCTGTTTCAATAATACCATAAAGCATATTGGCATTCGTAGGTATTCCAAGCTGATGCGCCAAACGATGAATTTCCAGCCAACGCTGGCCACTTAATTTTCCGGGACAAATAATCTCGCGTACTCTTTGGCTAAAATTTTCTGCTCCGCCGCCCGGTATAAAACTAAGTCCAGCTTCTTTAAACGTTGTCAGAATTTGTTCGACAGGGACATTTTGCATCTGAGCAAAAAAATCGTATTCTGCAGCGGTAAAAGCCTTGAGACTGACCTGCGGTGCCCGTTCTTTAATGCCTTTAATCATATCCAGGTAATATGAAAAGGGCAGTTCCGGATGGATCCCACCGACAATATGAATTTCCGTTACTCCTTGATCAGCGAATTGTCCTGCTTTATTGACCACCTCTTCAATGGACATAGTATAAGAACCCAATTCATCAGGATCTTTCGCAAAAGCGCAAAATCCACAACGTACTTTACATACATTACTATAGTTAATATGGGCATTATTATTAAAAAATACCTGATCACCGTTCATAGCGCGTCTCCGCTCATTCGCCAGGTAACCCAGGCCAAGTATATTAGATGTTTGTAACAGTTGTAGGCCATCCTGTCGATTAAGCCGTTGATCTGTCATCAATTTTGTTGACACATTTTCTAATCCCTTTAATATTGGATCAAATTCCACGCCTGACCCTTCTTTCCCATAAGTTACTCTAATTTTAAATCACTATAACTTTTTTTACATTATAACATAATTCTCGAAATTCGAGAAAAGATAAAAAGGGACAGTAAGTGGTGGGATTTCCACTTACCGTCCCATAATCTAATGATAATATTTTGTACCTTGACGTTGACGTTTAATTGCTTTGCGAACTTCATTGGCCACACGCCAGGTTTCTGGTTGGTCAGGAGTCATTAATTCCAATTTCCCAGATCGTTTGTCGATTAAAATATCAACTGTCGGTTGTCGCCCTTGAACTTTTTCTCCTGGGTGTAGAATATCTATTCCAATTTTATGTTCATCATATTGCGGAGGAACGAGGTAATTTAAAACTTCTTCAGTTGCGTCCATTAATTCTACGACTTGTTCTTGTGGATATCCTTCTCGTAAAAGAATATCACGCACTTGATTTAACGGATGTTCCATCGTGAGTAGCATCTGGGCGCGCTGCACTAAACTATAATCAATGTCCATACGCCACCTCTTTTTTTTATTTTTTGTTTTCTTATTACCTTTTCATTTTTCCCCTAACCTTTCGAATGAATACTGATACATCTTAACGGACTTGGTGATATCTTCCGTCTAATTCAATTAAAACCAAGGAGGCTTATTATGTCAAAAATACTTTCTTTTCCTTTTTTAATAGCAGCTATCTCGGGGATTGCCATGGCGATCCAAGGCACCATCAATTCAGCGTTAAGCCAAAAAACCTCGCTGCTTTCCGCAACACTTGTTGTTCATATTCTCGGTACACTTGTCGCCTTAATCGCCGTACTGGCATGGAGATCCCCCCTTTTAAAATACCCCTGGGTCTCTGTACCTTGGTATCTATATTTGGGAGGTTTACTCAGTGTCCTTATTGTCGGACTTGTTGCTGTCAGCATCCCAAAGGTAGGCGTGTGTAATGCGACCACAGCGATTATCATAGGTCAGGTTAGCATGGCGGTGCTTATTGATCATTTCGGTTGGTTTGGAGTCAATCGTCTATCGTGGACTCCGTGGCAGCTGATGGGAATCGTTTTATTTGCTGCAGGGGCCAAACTCCTCTTTCGCTAAATCATGATGACTATTTATTTGCGCGCTCCTCAATTAAAGTCATATTATTAATAATCGCATAGATCTCTTCACTAACGGCAAACTTTTGAATTTGTCCATTAGCTGTTAATATAACAGTACTTTTACCTTCAACGCTCTGATCACTTTCAATAAGCCGGAGTAAAAAAGAATAGGCGTCACTGCTCACTGCGAGCTGTTTAAACTCTCCTTCGGCTACAAAGATAACCCAGTAGCCTGAGGAAACTTCGTTTTTCCCATTATTATAGAGTGTATTAGATACACTTGAAAAATCTTGGCCAAACATCGACTGAGGATCATTGGTATTCGCGTTGAAGTTAGCATCATTATTCAGTGTATAGTTCTCATTAAGCGAACTTGTTTGAGTTACCGGATCGGATAAACGTGAGTATATATCCTTGAAAAAGTTCGGAAATAAAATGTAACCAACAACCCCAATTATCAGAATCCATAGGGCTAAGGCTTGTAAATCCTGCCATAGATCATTACGGGGTGGTCGTCCCCAGGCACTTGGCATACCTTTTCCCTCCATTAAGTCTCGTCTTAGCATCATTAGTGACAATCTCTAAACCATAATATATACGTTCATTTTCACAAAGATATGTTATAAAACTTGCATCTCTTAATCCCACCCTCTAGAATAAGAATTGAGGTGGGGAATATGGATCTGCTTCGACAAAAACTGACCTTATTGCCAGAGAAGCCGGGCGTGTATCTCATGAAAGATACTCTGGGACAGATAATTTATGTCGGGAAAGCCAAACTATTAAAAAATCGGGTAAAGTCTTATTTTACTGGATCACACGACGGTAAAACAGGGCGACTAGTAAGTCAAATTGTTGATTTCGAATATATTTTGACAGAATCAGAAGTTGCGGCTCTTGTTTTAGAATGTAATCTAATTAAAAAGCATAACCCTAAATACAATATTCTCTTGAGAGACGATAAAACCTACCCCTATTTGATTATTACGGAGGAAAACCACCCGCGGATCCTCGTCACACGGCAAGTTAAAAAGGGAACCGGTAAATACTTTGGTCCTTATCCCAATGCAACTGCCGCCAAAGAAGCAGCACGTCTCCTTAATCGGCTTTTCCCATTTCGGAAATGCCGTCAAATTCCCACCCGACCCTGTTTGTATTATCATCTAGAGCAGTGCCTTGCTCCTTGCATCACCGATGTATCGCTTAATGTTTATGTCGAAATGCGCAAAAATGTTTCGACATTTCTAAAAGGAGATCAAAGCGAGATAATCTCACTGCTAGAGGGAAAAATGCAAACGGCATCTGAGGCTCTTCTATTTGAACGGGCGAAAGAATATCGTGACCTGATCGAAGATTTGAAACTTCTCCAGGAAAAACAAAACATCACGCTCAATGATTTTATTGACCGCGATGTTTTAGGATATGCCATAACCACAGACCAGATGTGTATTCAAGTTTATTATTTTCGGCAAGGCAAGCTGCAAGCACGAGATAGTTTCACTTTTCCTTATTATGAAGAACCTGAAGAAGCTTTCGTCTCATTTGTTGCTCAGTTCTACATTGAGCGTAATGTATGGCCTCCGGAGATCTTGCTCCCCTCGATTGAATCTCAGGTCTTGTCAAGCTTATTTCCCGTCACCATTCCTCAGAAAGGGAAGAAACGGGAACTACTACAAATGGCCATGGCCAATGCCCAAAACACTCTTCACGACCAAATTTCATTAGAAATACGCCAACAGTCAGAAACTCAACTTGCTTTAGGCACCCTTGGAGAACTATTAACTATCCCACTTCCCAGTCGAATTGAAGCTTTTGACATTTCAAATATCGGCGGGACACATACTGTTGCTGGTATGGTCCAATTTATTGAAGGGAAACCTGAACGCAAAGGATACAGAAAATACAAAGTTCAACCCATGGAAACATCCGATGACACGGCTGCTATGGGGCAGGTTGTTCTACGCCGATACGCACGATTGGTTTCAGAAAACGCACCTTTGCCAAACTTGATTTTGGTCGATGGGGGTAAAGGGCAAATTAATGCAGCTCTAAAAGCTCTAAAAGAGCTTAACTTAACTATTCCAATCGCCGGAATGGTTAAAAACGACCGACACCAAACCCACGGACTGTTGGATCAATCATGTAATCCGGTTACGTTACCCAAAAACCATCCCACGTTTCATTTACTCGGCAGGATTCAGAACGAGGTCCATCGTTTTGCCATAACATTTCATCGTCAACAACGGGCAAAAAGCATGACGCTCTCAGCTCTCGACGACATTACAGGTATTGGGCCCAAACGCAAACAACAACTATTACGTCATTTTTCATCGCTTGACGACATTCAACAAGCGACGATTGAAGAGCTTCAAGCGGCCGGGTTGCCGCTCAACACAGCCACTACGATCTATCAATATTTTCGTGTAGCGCCCTGATCACGCCCCTATTAAGGAGGAAACTTTTCATGATTTTGAATTACAGAGTTGAACTGTGTCGAAAGTGTTACTATAAAAGAACTCATCAATGCTCCGTTTCAGATTCTTACATTCAAAATACTTTATCTCACTGTTCAAAGCCTGGCGGAGAATGTATAAACTATAGACCTATTCCTTGGTTGCCAGAACTTTAGTCTTAGGGGACCCTTGAAAAAAGAGAAAAGAACAATAGGAACTTAGTCCTATTGTTCTTTTTAGGAACTCAGCCCTATTGTGCTTTTAGGCTGATTAATACTATACTGATTATACTAAGGGCGACGAGCACCGATATAACGGCTACCAAAATAACCACTATTTAGACTTGATACACTCACACCATCATTGGAAGCAGAAACAAAACGTCCACCACCAATATAAATGCCGACATGAGACGCCCCTGGAGCATACGTTGTAAAAAACACCAAGTCACCTGATTGCAATTTCGATCGATCAACTGATGAACCCACCCTAAATTGGTCAGAAGCAGTTCTAGGCAAGGAAATGCCTGAGTTTCTATATACATATTGCGTTAATCCTGAACAATCAAAGCCACTTCGACTAGACCCTCCAAAAACATAGGGAACACCCCTAAGGCTCAGGACATGATCGACAATCACTGATCGACTGGACCTGGAAACATTTTTCTGGGATTCTTCTGCATCCTGAACAGGTTGTTTGTTCTTGGCAGGCTCTGCTGTTTTTGAGGCGTGCGCTTCATCTGATTTGCTTTGTAAAGAAACTGGCTTTTCCGACGAGGTAGCTGGTTTGACCGGCATAGGGCCGGATACCCATTGCATTTGTTTGCGAACAACTTCCGGATAGGTTTCAGTCGTTATTACAATGTTCGAAGCCACATGTTTAGGCTTCATTAATGGACGGATAATCGTAGTTTGTGTTGAAGCTAACGTCGGAAGGCTACTTACTAACAGTAAACCTACCAAAGTTACGCTTCCTAGCAACATCCGCAACGATGAGTGAGTCAGCAAAAAGTTGTCCACCTTTCCAAGCTTACGAAGTTAGTTGACGGATTAGGGCCGAAGGTGTAAGCCCTTCACGTGAAAAAGCACGTGATTCACCCCAAAATAATCCCCCGCTCTAAACACGAATTGTTTAGATTAAGCTTTCTATATGTTTTTATATGCTTATCTTATGTGAGTTGTTACTTATTCGATATTCTGATCAAGAAATCCTGCCATATTTTTATTTTATTTAAATAATATCCTTCCCCCCTCTCTTAGGCTACAACTTGATATGTAAAAAGCCCATAACATATTATCTAAGTTACATTTCCCTCATATGCTCGATCTTAATCACAAAAAACAAACGCCTCTCGATTGAGAGGCGTGTTTTTCTTTGGGCCTTAGGAAACTAACGAGTCAATATTGAGGCTTAGGTCAAGTAGGTTTTCCCACTGAGTTCCTCCGGTTTCCCGCAAGGCGATTTCTCCTTTTCCTCAGCTTGAGGTGTCACCAACACTCAAAACTTGATCACCACTGAGTCCCCACTTCAATCCTCGTTAGTACACGTTCTAGAAGTTTCCTTCACACTCCTTGATAATCTAGCCTCTTTTGCAGAAAAGCATTTCCGGCAGTCGGAGATGCATCGGCCAACGCAGCCCAGACCCTTTTGGCCTTCCCAACTTTTCCACTCAAGGCAGGCTACACTGCACTAAGTTCCTTCCTAATGCAGGTTCTACCCTAAGCCGTAGCCTCCTAAAGAAACCACGAACTTAGGCCTCCACGGAAAAGGGTCACGCCCGCATGCCATTGCGGATCCCCCTCGTCCTTAACTCCCAGCAACAACCCTCGACTGGGCGTCGAAAGCCACCACCAGGAACTTCATCGGTATGCCCTCGGCGGATTATTAGGCCCGCCTTCGAATACCAAACTCATGCACTAGAATAACGCTCCATAACCCAAAGGAAAACAAGTGCATTAACTACTTGATAAGTGTACCTGATTTCTACAGATTTGTAAAAATCCTTTCGACCATCTATACGCTTGATTTAATGAGTATAGACATTCTTTGTACTTCATAATCACCTATTACAACACGATGTTGCTTAAAAACCGGAGAATTAGCTTATTTTAGTCATTGTTCTCTAATATTAATTTGAAAGGCTAATGATTGGGGCGGGAATACGACCCCCACGATTAACAAACCTATGTGACGAAAAGGGATGAATCGCCATAACAGGTGCCCCGCCCAACAATCCTCCAAATTCTACCCGTTCGCCTGCCTTTTTCCCTATCGCCGGGATAGCACGAACCGCTGTCGTCTTTTTATTAATCATTCCAATTGCCGCTTCATCAGCGATAATGGCGGAAATTGTTTCAGCACTAATATCTCCCGGTAGAACAATCATGTCTAAACCCACTGAACAGACACAGGTCATCGCTTCTAATTTATCAATGGTCAAGGCCCCCACTTCAACCGCTTCGACCATTCCCGCATCCTCTGAGACAGGAATAAATGCTCCGCTTAAACCTCCAACGTGGGAAGATGCCATTGCTCCACCCTTTTTAACGGCATCATTGAGCAATGCTAAGGCGGCAGTTGTTCCATGGGTTCCACATCGTTCAAGACCCATATTTTCTAATATTTCAGCTACACTGTCCCCAATTGCGGGGGTAGGGGCCAGTGAAAGATCTACAATTCCGAAAGGGACATTTAAAGCCTTCGAAGCCGCACGACCGATCAACTCTCCCATACGGGTAATTTTAAATGCGGTTTGTTTGATTAAGTTGGACAGCTCACCGAAATCTGCATTTGGGAATTCTTTCACGACCTTAGCTACAACCCCGGGACCACTGACTCCAACATTGATAACACACTCTGGTTCTCCCACGCCGTGGAAAGCTCCAGCCATGAAGGGATTATCTTCTGGGGCGTTGCAGAATACGACTAATTTAGCGGCAGCTATACCATCTTTGTCTGCTGTCAGTTGAGCACATTTCAGAATTACCTGTCCCATTTTGAGAACTGCATCCATATTAATGCCGGTCTTAGTTGTTCCAATATTCACTGACGCACAAACAAACTCCGTCTCACTGAGTGCTTGTGGAATAGCTTCAATAAGTGCTAAATCCCCGGCTGTAAATCCTTTTTGAACTAGGGCAGAAAAACCTCCGATAAAATTAATCCCGATCTCTCGGGCAGCACGGTTTAATACTTTAGCAATCCGCACCATTTCCTCTGTATTTAAGTGGGCTGCCGCGATTGCTATGGGTGTGACGGATACCCGTTTATTAATAATGGGAATCCCATAACGTGCCGAAATTTGTTCACCGACTGTTACTAATTGTCCTGCATTTTTAACTATCTTATCATAAATTTTCTGTTCCAAGCGATTTATATCTTCAGACACGCAGTCAAGCAAACTAATCCCCATCGTAATCGTTCGAATATCAAGATTCTCTTCATGAATCATTTTGATCGTTTGTTGGATTTCTTCTCGCGCGAAAGTAATAGTCATGTTTTTCCTCCAGTATTCTCCTAACTCAAGTGAGCAGAATTAGATCCGGTGCATAAACGTAAAGATGTCCTCATGTTGAGCTTTAACCTGCAAACCTTTGTCGTTTCCTTCTTGTTCCAATATTCGGGCTAAATCGATAAGCTCGGTATTGGATGGTTTTAGATCGACCACCATGATCATTGTAAAATATTGATCAACGATTGTTTGACTGATATCCAATATATTTACCCCATATTCTGCAAGACGTCCAGAGACCCAAGCGATAATTCCAGTCTGATCACGGCCTAAAACGGTAATAATTGCTCGGTTCGACTCTTCTAATGACAAAGCCACTGTACTTCCTCCCTTTATAGACAAATGTAGTCTTACTATGGACATTAGACTAACATATTTATTAAGTATACTCAAGCCATTTAACCTATATTCAGAAACCATCTCCATTAATGATCTTGTTTAAACCACCTTGAGTCAGATACGGATAAGTAAAGAGAGCTCGCTAGGAGCTCTCTTTACTTATTATACTATGAGCAACTTCCGCCACAACTATCACAGCCACTGTCGCCAGCAGTCTTGGCCGTACGAATTTCAAATCCTCCACCGTTTTGGGATTCAATAAAGTCGATCGTCGCTCCTTCTAAGTAAGTGGCGAGTTTGGTATCCGTTATTATTGACACATCATATCCATTATCAAGTACATCATCATCTGTTTTTGACTCATCCAGAGTCATGCCGAAATTCGGCCCACCTCAGCCAATCCCAACAAGATAAAGACGAAGAAATGCATTCTCTTTATTTTGAGACTTTAACACTTCTTTGACTTTCTGGGCTGCGATTTCTGTAATACTAACCATTCATCGTCACTCCTTTAATCTCAATTGCTTATTAATATATCATATCTCCAGTTTTTCGCAAGATAAACCGCGAACTATTGTGAAACAGCTTTCACAATCTGCCTCAAACTTCTTTAGCATCCCCATTCGGGCGTAAATCCTTCCATAGACGACGAACTTCCACTTCAATACTGGCGGGAAGATCTTGGGTAAATTCTTGAAACTGTTTCATTTCTCCCTGTATTTTTTGTGTCCAATTTGCTCCCTCTGGCCAAGCGATAAACGCTTTTGGTTGAGGGACGATTAAAGTTCGTAAGTAACCTAGAAGAACAAAAAGAGTCAATAAACGCCAAAGCCAACGCATTTTTAGAATTCACCCTTTCTGAATAGCCATTATTCAGTACCAGCATGTCCAGAAAGTGCTATTTTTAGTCGTTCAGCATGTAACTCTTGCCAAAATCCTTCCATGTAACGAAACATTGGTTCAAAATAAGCAATGGCTGCTTTCGTGAACAAATGTTTTTGATAATCACAAATTTTCTCTTGGTAAAACGATTCACAAGAATTTTCCCCCACTAATGGCCAACCATGTACCCCCGCCAAAGTAAACAAACGTCCGAGCCCAATAGCACCCACAAAATCCAATTTGTCAGCATCATACAAGATTTTTGCTTCCAGCGAATTCGGTTCGTGACCGGCTTCACGTGAATGAGACACGATCGCCTCTTTAACTCTTAAAACAATATCTTCAGCATATCCTGCTTTGTGCAATATATTGACAGCAAGCCCTGCGCTACTTTCCGCATGCGTTTTTTCCACCGCTCCGGAACGACCAATGTCATGAAGAAGTGCTGCTAATTCTATAACAGTACTGTCTGCGCCTTCTTCTTCGGCCAGTTTTTTACCCCAGTCCCGAACTCTCAAAGCATGTTCAAAATCATGCGCCCGGTCTTTTCGCGCATAAAACCCCTGGGCAACTAGAATTACCTGTTGTAAGTGGTCTTGAATTGTTATATTTTCCATAGTTCCACCTCCAAGGTATAAAAATGAGAGTTAGGGGAATAGACAAATTCATATTACTCCCCGGAATCTTGATTTGTCAAGTTTTACTATTTTGGGATCAAGTTTCCTTTCGTTCTTAATCTGTGTAATCTGTGGTTCCCCGTTCAGAATTCCCCAAGAAGTAAACAACTTATAAATCCAGGCGTCAGATGCTATAATGAACACAGAATTATTCTTTTTAATAGTTCGTAGATTAGCCAATAAAGGAGAGGAACCTATGTTTAAACGTTCTCTATTAACCCACATTTTATATATATGCCTCGCCTTGACTTTCGCGTCATTTGCACTTATATATGCCCTACCGAGGTATATGTCGATACAAACGAATACAACAACAAGCCTACCTTCATCTTCACCACCCTCTTCTTTGCCTGCTTCACCGTCCTCCTCGTCTTCTTCTGGCTCTTCCTCTTCCTCCATGTCACATTCGGTTGAGACAATCAACGATATTCCACTCCATGTCTCTGACTCACAAGTACTAACGCTTTATGAACAAGGACTTAAGCTTTATTATCAACGCCAATTCCCTGAGGCTCTTGCTCTTTTTAACCAAGCCCTGGCGATTGATCCTCAATGTTATGAGGCACTAAATGCCAAAGGAGCCACGCTGGCCTTTCAGGGAGAGCATGAACAAGGACTTGCCCTTATTCAGCAAGCCCTTGTTCTCAATCCCTTATTTGTTTATGGCCATTTTAACCTCGGCCTAGCCAATGAACTTGCCGGCCGCTGGGACCCCGCTATTGCAGCCTATCAAAAAGCTTTACAACTCGACAATCGGGATACATGGAGTTATTACGGCATTGCCAGCATATACGGGCGTCTTGGGAAGATCGACAAGGTCTTAGAATATCTCCAACCGGCAATCGACCTCGACCCTGACGTAAAAGAAGTAGCCCGTGAAGAGAAAGACTTCGCCCCCGTACGTCAGGATCCCCGTTTTCAAACTCTTGTCAATCCATAAACATTCTCTAGTCATCTCTGTCTAGTTTAAGCTAATAGTCCTTCTAAGCGTTCCACAAGTCCTGAAAAGACTTGGAGTGCATTCCGCACAGGAACAGGAGTCTCCATATCGACCCCAGCTTTGCGCAGTAATTCGATCGGATAATCTGAACTCCCACCGCTCAAAAATTCTAAATATCTGGCTACGGCTGGCTTGCCTTCATCTAAAATCGCTCGGGCAAAGGCAGTTGCTGCCGAAAAACCTGTTGCATACTTGTAAACATAAAATGCATTATAAAAATGGGGAATCCGAGCCCATTCTAAAGCAATTTCAGAATCAAGAATTACTTCAGCTCCATAATAAACTACATTTAAATCGCGATAGATATTGGAGAGATTATCTGCCGTTAGGGCTCCGCCTTCTTCGACCACAGCATGAATTTTCTTCTCAAATTCAGCAAACATGGTTTGCCTGAAAATAGTCCCCCGGAACTGCTCAAGATAATGATTGATCAAATACGCTAGCGTTTTAGGATCTTTTGTTTTTTCTAAGAGATACTCCATAACCAACGCTTCGTTCAACGTCGACGCGACCTCTGCCACAAATATTTTGTATCCGGCATAAATATGAGGTTGGGCGCGATTAGAGAAAAAGGTATGTAACGAATGCCCCATTTCATGAGCAAGGGTAAACATTGAATTCAGGGTATCCTGATGATTCAACAAGACATATGGATGCGAACGATAAGTACCCCAAGAATACGCTCCACTCGTCTTTCCCTCATTTTCATAAACATCGACCCATTTCTTCCGGAACCCTTCCTCTAAAATTCTAATATAGTCTTCACCTAACGGCCGAAGACCCTCAATGACCATATTTTTAGCCTCTTCATAACTAATCATCATAGTTGTTTCCGGAACAATGGGGACATAGATATCATACATATGTAACTCATCGAGTTTTAATGCCTTTTTTCGCAGTTGAATATATCGATGCATCTGGGGCAAAAATTCGTGAACCGTATCAATCAAGGAATCATAGACCTTTAATGGAACACGATCATCATCCAGGGAAGCCTCAATCGCCGAAGGATAGCGCCGGGCCTTGGCGAAAAAAACATCGGATTTTACACTGGAATTTAAGGTAGCCGCCCATGTATTCCTTTGCTTCTCATAAGTGTGATAAAGTGTCTCGAAAGCGGCTTTTCGCACATCTTGTTTATGGCTTTCCATAAACTGAATAAAGTTCCCTTTGGTTAATTCTACCGATTGGCCCAATTCATCGACAATGCTAGGGAATTTTAAATCGGCATTATTAGCCATCGAAAAGATTGCCCCCGGGGCTTCCGCCAATTCACCGACTTCTGCTAATAACTTTTCCTCCGCCGAACTGAGGATGTGCTTTTTCTTGCGCAGAATATCTTCCAACGCCTGATTATAAAGTTTCATTTTAGGAGTCTGCTCGCGGAATTCTTCTAAGCGCCCTTCCGGCATAGCTAACAATTCTGGGATCACAAAGGACACTGCGCTGCCCACTTTCACGGCAAGGGCACCCGCTCGGTCGGTCAAGGCTTGATAGGTTGCCTGGCGATTATCCTCATCTCGTCTCATGCGGGCATAAGAATATACTTCTTCAAGGCATAAACTTAAGTCATCCATCCATTCAAAACACGAGATTAAGGTATCTGGAGTATCCCCTAAATGCCCCTCGAATTTTTTCCCTTCACCTAAAAGCTTCTCAATGTGGGAAAACTCTTTTTCCCACAGGTCGTTATCCGCAAAAATGTCTTCTAAATGCCACTTATGAGCCTCGGGAATTTCAGCTCTTGACTTCAAGCGTTGTTGTTCCACAATCTTACCTCCTTGATATGTGATCTTCTATATTATATACACGCAGATGGGAATTTACTAATTCCCATAAATTTGAATGGACAAATTTCCGTAGGGGCAATTTTGAATTGCCCCTACAACTATGCTTAATACCGAGTTATCGAGATCTTACAACATGAAATACGAAAAGTCGGATGATCCAACTTATCAAAATGAACTTCATCTAATCGCCATTCCATACAGAGTATGGCCTTTTGCCTAAGTTGAAATTAGAATATTCGGGATCTCTCGTAATCTCTCGTTCTGCATCGACCCACTTAGGAAAGCGCAAGGGGTACCCTATCTCAGGAAACTCAACATCCACAGTTATTAATCCCTCGTTTTCCCCTTGATATACATCAACTTCCCAGATCAGCCCCTCAAAAGGTATTCGATACCGAATCTTTTCTATCGGCGGGACAAGAGACAGCTTTTTGAACGTAGAACGTTCTTCTAGCGATGATTTTGAGTTGAACGTCTCATATTCAAAACGACTACCATCTTCGTGGGTTTCCTTAATGGTGATCACGATCGAATCATCGAGTAATCGATAACGTATCGATGGTTTTTCGCTCAAGTAACCTTGTACGATATATTGACCCGCCTGTAGAGAGGGCAAGTGCTCAGACAAAACCAAAAATTTCCGTTCAATTTCTAAAGCCAATGTGTCATCCCCTATGTATAATTAAAGTTTCATTAAAATAGGTAGTTCTAATTTAGGTAGCTCTCTTATTTTAGGTAGTTCTAGATGGTCTTGATATTTCCTGCTGAAGAGAATAATTTATCTATTCCGACCTGTCATAATAGGGGTTTCGCATTCTACTTTGGTGAGAGCGGACTCTCCCACCAAAGCCTCAATGTGTAGCTAAAGCTTCAACGAGCTCACGTCTAAATTTTTCATGAAAAAGCGAAACAGGCAGCGTACGTTCCACTGCCTGTTTCATCCACCTTGTCCACTTATCCCCTAGAAGGTTCCCCAACCTTCCTTTCTAATTTTACTAGATTCTTATCCCCTGCGCAAGTGTGTTACCCCATTCATAATAAATTTTAGATTTCCAGTTTATACTGGTACTGAGAATGTTTCTAGGAGGGAATATGCAAACCTACAACGATATCTTCCAAAAACTTGTTAAAGCAGCCTATCAGGGGAACTTAAACGAAACCATTGAAACGATCCGACAATCCGGTAAAGCCGATGAAGAGAAACTTGAGCTCCTCCTCCACCCGGAGAAACTTCCTCCAGTAGTGCACCTTGAGCAGGATGGTTATTCCTGTCCACCGATTTCTCCCTCCTGCCAGGTTGCCTGCTTATTCTCAGCCATTAAAAAGGACTCCAGCGGGCATGTCGTTATCTCTGCTGAGACGTGTGTAGGGTGTGAGCAATGCATCGAAAGCTGTAAGAGTGGGCATTTAGTGGACCGTAAAGATTTCATCCCTCTGTTCGAGCAACTTTCGTCCGGAAAATATCCGGTTTATGCAATGATTGCTCCTGCTTTTATTGGTCAGTTTTCCTCCGATGTTACCCCAGGTAAACTACGCACGGCATTTAAAAAGCTAGGATTTCAAGGCATGATGGAAGTTGCTCTTTTCGCCGATATCCTTACTTTAAAAGAAGCTTTTGAATTCGATCGGACTATTCAAAAGGACCAGGACTTCATGCTGACAAGCTGCTGCTGTCCAATGTGGGTGGCAATGATCCGTAAAACCTACTCTACACTCGTCCCACATATGCCGCCCTCTGTCTCTCCTATGGTTGCCGGTGGCCGGGTCATTAAACATCTGCATCCTGGAGCTAAAACCGTGTTTATTGGTCCTTGTCTTGCCAAAAAGGCCGAGGCAAAAGAAGCCGACATTCGTGACGCAGTAGATTTTGTGCTCACGTTTCAGGAAATTACTGAGATCTTTGATGCTGCAAAAATTTCCCTTCCTGATCTTGAGGACGATGACCGAGAACACTCCTCACGCGGAGGGCGGATCTATGCCAGAACTGGTGGAGTTAGCACAGCTGTCTATGATACCCTTACCCGACTTCGTCCAAATCGGACCATCCCTTTGCGTTCGGAAAAGGCTAACGGCATTAG